>Ga0116227_10001765_pt1 | contig 49059 bp, 40 predicted proteins | sample S1TSphgellanicum_FD_89693 | JGI IMG/M metagenome (GOLD analysis project Ga0116227, IMG submission 89693) | Host-associated microbial communities from peat moss isolated from Minnesota, USA - S1T2_Fb - Sphagnum magellanicum MG | ecosystem: Host-associated > Plants > Peat moss > Unclassified... | reverse complement strand
TTTTTTACATTTTTTGAAAAATAAAATAAAAACCTTTTAAAAAAAAAATTTTTTTTTTTTTTTTTTTGAAAAAAATTTAAAAAAAAAAAAAAAAAAAAAAAAAATCTTAAATTTTTCATATCAAGTGTTTTTCTTCATTTTTGATTGGGAAAGAAAGAACAACATTGGATCTATGTTGATTAAATCATAAGCCACCACAAGTTACCAAAAAACTATTAATGAAAGATTTAATAAAATAAGTAAAATATTAAAAAAAAAATTCTTCTTATTGTACTTTCTAGATAAATATTATTTTTTAAAAGCTTGTTGTAGGTTACAACTAAGTCAAATTAGTTTGAATAAAACTCTTCTCTCCCAAAATAATAAAGGAAAGGGATAAGCTTGGATGTGAAAAAAATGGGATTTTTAATCAGTAGTTATTAATTCAATTTTGTTCTTATTCAAACATAAGTTGGAGCCAAAGCTAAATAAGAAGAAATGAAAAAAGAAAGAAAACGTCAATAAGGCACACACCATCTTTTATTGTCCACCACAAGTATTATTTTGTTTACCCTATTTCAACAACCCACAAAAATGGTAAAAAAATACATGGATATACTTGATAGATTTCCATTCCTATGACCCATTAGCATTATAATTAATTTCCTACATTCATCTTCCTCATGCTAGATGACAAATTCAACAATCATATCCCCAATTATAGTTCAATCTTAAAGCTAGAACAAATACCAATTATTAAAATGGTGACATCTAATTTCTAGTATTTTTATCATTAAATACTTTTAGTACAAAACCACCTTGTGGAATTTATGGCATTCATCTATGGAATGTGTTTCATTTGTGGAACCTCCTTCCTTGTTTCATTCATTTTTGGTGAATTCATGTACTAGAAAAAACAATGGTCATGAACACTTATCATTAACTATATTATTGTTAAATTTTGGATGTTTTTCTTCCTTGGAGAAAATACATTTGACATGCTAATAACTTTTACACTTTAAACAAATTTACATGTCATGCACAAAACATGCAAGCTTGATTATATCATGTATAAATTGTGTCTCAAAGCTTTTGGTCTTCAAATATTCATTTTGAAGTTCCATATATCAATTGAATTTATTTTGCATGGTTTACTTGTTAAATCAATATTAAGTGATTTAAATATGGAATAAGCATATTTTCAACCATAATGTAAAAAAACCTCAAGGAAATTTGAATATTTCATAATTCCATGCAAACATATAAAAGTTTTTTTGCATGTTAAACATTGATGTTTGCTCATTATGGTGTTGGAGGTTTCAAGTATATCAATTATCAAGAGTTGCAAATGTTTGAGTGTTTAAAGTGAGTCCAATGCATCTCATGGGAGCCCATAATAATGGTATGTATGCTTTTTATGGCACCAAACTTGAGGAATAGGAACTCCAATATTGCTTGGAAATAATCAATAAGAACTCAACCCAACTAAGTTTTTTCTTCCAACCTAGCAAGTTTGAATATTTACTTAAACTATTTTTTTAGCTTGGTCCAAGGAATGAACAATATCACAATGACAATGATTAAACATGTCCAAGCTATAGCAAGACACAAGGAAGGAAAAAACTTTTGTGTAGGCAAGGAATGGCAACTAATGTGGAATGTGCTTGCATTGTTGCAAGACCCTATCACTTTGGTTTATGACATTTTAAAATGGATTACAAATCATCGTGGCATGCACAAGTATGCATGAGGACCAAATATACAAGGTCATGGTTTTTTTAAAAAAGGGGAGCAATGAAACATGATTGGGCCAAGTTTGTGGGTTGTTACAACTTTATTGTTGTCATGAATGAATTTGAAAGTTTTATGGAAGATATCATTTGAAAAAATATTTATTTATATTGAAACAATGGAAAAATTCCATTGCACATAAAATGAGCACAACATATGTATTAGGACAAGGGAAATTGAACCCTAGATGAAAAGAACAACCAAAAAAACTACTAAACAAAACTACATAACTTAGGGATTTGATAGGTCCACTTCACTATCCTACCATCTCTTGTGTGAGTGGTATGGTGTGGGCACCACAACCTATCAAACTTAATCAACAAAATTTGCTTCACATTTAAATGCCTTTCAATCTCAATTAACATGCATTGTCGCGCAAATTTATTGTAATCAATAAAACTTTCACATATCAACTTCCCAAGATGTGCATTTGTCCAAAGTTTTCCATTGAACACCAAGGTTTTTCTTGCAAGCCAAATGTACCACATAGTAATCCCACGTGTGAAATTCCAAATGGGGTAAAATGACATGTTCCTTCTTGGAAGTTTCTTATTGAATAGGCAATGCTACAAGTCTAGTCTCTTCCACTACTTTTCAACATAGCCAAGGAATTTGAATATGTGATCGTCCAATTTTAGGCAACTTTAGTTCTATTGCAATCCCATAAATGGTGGATCACCATTTTTGGTCCACCTTTAAGGCATGAATTGCAACTTGCATCAATCTCACTGTAATTAATTGTAGCTTGGCACAATATGTTCGTTGTCATTTCTTTATGCCATATCATCAAAATGAAATTCAGCTTCTTGGTGTGATTTTTAAACCATACATCATTCCATTTGGGATGAAAATTGGTGTTTTGTTAGGAACACAAAAGGTTCAAAGGTTATCTTCACACTCGGGCATGTATTTTTTTGTCATACATAAGATGATAGGTTGCGATATGTCATGTGATCTTATTTTCCATACATTTTAATCCATTTTTCATGTTGTATTTAATTTTGGTTTTTCAACTTGTCAATCTAGAAATTAGGTCTATTATTTACAATCCTCTCCCACAATCACATTTTTGACAAGCCCTTCTAGGTGGACCTTCAAGTGAAAGGATTCACCTAATTGGGGCCCAAGTCCGGACCACCACGGGATGGCCTTCATGATAGGTTCGGTTGCAAATCCAAGTGTTGGGCTAGGTTTGATTCTTGGTTTGACAACACTCATGAGCCACATAAGGGTCAACAAGTGAGGGTTCGGGGAAGGGGGCCCAAAAAGATGTCCTTAACACATGAAGTCCTTGAATTAGACAAAAGGTTGTGGTTAGGATGAAAGACAAGAGATGGTAATCTCAAGTGACAAGGCATTGGACCATTTGGGAAGTTTGCAACAAGTTCAATCCAACCTATCTAAAGGTTGAGATTAACCCGAGGTTATGAAATGAGTCTAAATGTTGAATCTCACTGGTGCATGGTTTGCCATGTGCATGTAGTTTAGGTGTTTAATGAGGTGCATGAATGGAGGCAAGGGTGTGGGGAGTGTGAAGGCAGATTTAGGTACAACAAGTGGTATTAGAATAGATTCTTAGAGTCGTTGGGAAAACTCTAAGGCAGAAAAGGGCAATTTTCCTAAAGCAAATGGCCATGGAAAAAATTAATATCGAACATGATGACGATGGTGGAGCCCAAGCCCAAAAGGAAGTACAAAACTAAAAAGGAGAAGGATAAAAACATAGTTTTCAAGGAATTGGCCACCCTAGGGAAAGCCATGGTGGAGGATGAATTGTGCAAAAAGGAGGTTCAAAGCTTAAAGGAAATAGTGGAGGAAAAAGTTACAATGGCCACTATTTTCGCAAGACCAAAAAGAAAAAGGCAAAGAGGAAGGATGAAGTTGGGTTGAACAAAATGTTAGCCCAAGAAAGTGCCCCTTCCCCAATCACAACCATGTGCGGTAATTTCAATTTTTAAGAGTTGCATTAGGAATATCCAAGTGTGGTAAAGTTATTAAGGGTTTTTAGCAACTTCATGTTAGAATAAGGAATGATGAATGCATATGGTTGCATGGGGGGGTTGTTTTCTTTTTCAAAATATGATATTGGTGAATAAAATGTGAGGTTAGTTATTTTCTTCAACAAAAAGCTGGAAATTGTAGTTTTAGAACCTCAATTACGTAATTAAGGGTGAGAAATTTTTAGAAGGTTGGGGGTAGAAGCAAACACCAAAATTTGTGGTGTTTAACAAAACATTGGTCTTGTTCTACTATTTAGTGAATAACAAGGATGTTGATATTATGAAGCAGTTGAAAGGGTGTCAATGAAAGGTCCAATAAAAATATAACAATTTTCAAGCCTTATGAACAAAAGATTAATTCGAAATAATTTAACGATTAAATAAATAGTGTGATGGTGGCAATGGCAACATGAATTTCATAATGAATGAAACATTTATTTAGATTATGGATAAGCTCAACGAGGAGTTGCAATTACATGTTGAGTCTTGGGCTATGCCATAGTGATAGTTCATAACTGCAAGAAATTTAGGATGCGTCGAATGGTGTGAACTAGGTAGTTTGCCCTGTTATTAGGAAGTTGTTGGTGAATCGGACGATGCAATCAACGATATTGTCCAATGCTGGGAATTAAAGACCATGTGAAAATGGAGGTGTTTTTAGTCTCATAACAAGCTTCATAAATAGTTTTAGGTTCATCATCGAAAGCGGGGTTGACTTGCAACAAAATCACCAGGGTGTGAGAGTTTGGAGAAATGCAATAATACCAAGCTTGAGGGGGATCAACTTCAAGACAAGTGCACACTTTTGACAGTTCGAGATTTTCATCACAAGGATACTGCGTTAATGTTAAATCTAGAGATGACTATGGAGCCAATTCTTCATTCATTTGTGTAGCTTGAAGCCTATAAGATGTGGCCATATGCGACATCGTGATTTCAAGGAAAGGAAAAAAGATCTTCAATCAAAATCAAATCGGTAATGAATGTGTGAAAGATTTATTACATCGAGATGCATGGTTGTAATTTATAGACCAAGGAAAAGGAAAGAATGGCATAAGTAACAGCCTAGAACCACGGTAAAGTAAAACCTTAAGATCAATGGAAAAAATGAAGGTTTAAGTAAAATTTGTTGGGGGGAAAGTTGGAAGAGGGGAAAACGTGCTTCTCCTTCTCCTTCCATTAGCCATCGAACATTGGAACCTTTCATTGGCCACCAAGCAATGGAACCTTCCAAGCACCACCAAACAATGGAACCTTCCAAGGGCCATCAAGCATTGGAACCTTCCATTGGCCATTGAGTTGGGATCTTCCTTCACCTCCTTCCTTTTCATTCTCTTTAAAGGGCAGATTTGGATCATTTGAGGCTATCTCCTTTGGACATAATTTTCGATTCAAATCTTGAGAATACTTATTCCCACAACCTTCATTGAGAAGAGAAGAAAGATTAGTTTTGGTAGATGGTGGAAAGAGGGAGAATAGATTGAACGTTTATAGTACTTTTGAAAGAATGGAAATTAGGAAGGATAGTGTGGGGAGCTTGTAAACTTAGAGAAATTTCATAAACCCCCTCGGGTTTGGTAACATAACTTCTTATTGGTTTAGGTGTAGATCTTAAAATTTGGTAGGAAGGTGCGCCTTATGGTTAACTTTTTAATGAACTAAAGCAAGCTAGATTTGAATAACGCATGTGATAGGAATAATAATTTGAATGACTGGAAGTTTGCAGCCAAGTTGAACTTTCTACCTTTGTAAAACCCTCTTGGGTTTAGTAGCATAACTTCTTACTAATTGAAATGCAGAGCCTGCAATTTGGTAAACATATGCGCCTTGTAGCTATCTTTTTAATGAGTTAAAGCAATCCAAATTTGGACAACACATGTGATAGGAATAATATTTTAAGTGACCAGTGGTTTATAGCCAAGTTGAACTTTCTACCTTCGTAAAACCCCCTTGGGTTTGGTAGCATAACTTTTTACTAGTTTGAGCGCAGAGCTTAAAATTTGGTAAGCATATGCACCTTGTAGTTAGCTTTCTAATAAACTAAGGCAAACCAAATTGAATAGCGCATGTGATAAGAATAATATTTTAAGTGACTGGTGGTCTACTACCAAGTTGAACATTGTGTTGAATTCTTAAAACTTGGTTTGAATGAGTGACAATTTAACATAAAATTCTAGGATTTGGAGTGTTTGAGCTTGGAAATTATGTCTATCAATTCTAAATCGTAAATGATGCATAGGAAGCAAACTATTTGCTTTCAACTACAAACGCAATTTAAAATCTAGAAATAGATTTGGCATTTTTTCCTTCACTTGTAACATATGTATTTTCAAGTATAGTCACCTCACAGAACTGGGAGTAGAGGGACAAAAAGTCACCTCACAAGAGGTTCAAAGCTTAAAGGAAATAGTGGAGGAAGAAGTCACAATGGCCACTATTTCCGCAAGACCAAAAAGAAAAAGGCAAAGAGGAAGGATGAAGTTAGGTTGAACAAAATGCTAGCCCAAGAAAATGCCCCTTCCCCAATCATTCGAAATAAGGGAAGCATTAAGAAGTTTGAGCTCACCGATAAAAAGGCCTCTTGCACTCCATATAAGAACAAGGAGAAGGAACAAGTTCCTGAACCAAGCAAAGAGTTATTGGTGCATGTGGATTTGAACTTTTTGAAAGAGTCTAATGGGGATGGTGATTCCTTGTTGGTTCTTTTTAATCAACCATGAGGGGTAAAGGGGGCAAACAAGCCCTAAAGCATGCAAAAGTGGACAAGACTTTTGAGACTCAAGAGGAGAAAATCAACCAAAAAGAAGAAGACAAGACGTCCAAGGAATTTTTGGCCCTCCTTGACACCTTTCAAACTTTCATGGTGTAGTGAAGTGAAGTGGCATCGCAAAACAATGAAATTATGAGGGTCATGGGCCAAATTGTGGAAGGTTTAAGTGTCATAAGCACCCCTTGAATGGGGGTTCGGCCAAGGTGGCCATCAAGGCAAGATTGTTGAACTTTTTCATAGGGAAGGAGACCAAAATGAAAAGAATGTGACCGTGGTTACACTAGGTTGAAGCATATTTAGAAATGCAATGCCTTGAATTAGACAAGGAATAGATTCATTTCATTCAAACTCTCCTCAAGGAGCATGCATGGGACCGGTGGATGTTTCAAAAGTAATAGACACCTGACCTCCTTGAATCCTTCACATGGAAGGAATTCAAGTTGCGGTTGAATGAGAGCTTCACGCTACATCGCCTTGTGTTCAAGGATGGGATGGAATTCCTAGAGTTTGCCCAAGGGGATGGAATGGGCTCCTTGGCCTACTATGTTCAAGACTTTAGCCATATGTTAATTATGGCCCCCATGAAGAAAACGTTTGTTAGAAATTGGTCTTCATGCATGGCTTGAATGCATGGGTTCAAAAAATTATCTATCAAAAGATGGACATTTCGGACACCAATGTCAAGGCTTATGAAAATGGTGGAGTGCATGGAGGATGAAGGCCCTCCATGCCAAAAAGGTGAATTCAGGAATGGGGTCACCTAAAAATAGCATGCCAACCTAAGTAGTGGAGGTAAAGGTCGGAACAAATGCAAGTGGGGCCAAGGTAAGCTAGGAACACATGATGATAAGGAAAAATCGTTGGGTAAGGAACCAACAATGAAGAAGGCGAAGTGGGACCTATTGAAGGTCAAATGCTTCAACTATGATAACCAATGACACTTGGGGAAGGTGACGCACTCCCAACTCCTTGAAGGACTCAAATGTGAATCCAAGTAGAAGACAACGGAAGAGGGAGGAGTCGGGGCACGCTCCCTAGCTCACAACACTTTGAGGGGTAGAGGGGCGTGTTGGAGCTCCGAAATGTGACTAGGAAGAGTTGACAAGCAAAATGGTTAGTGCATAGTTGGAACACCCTTGGTGCTAAGACGAGCCACGGGCAACACAGACACACTAGACTAACCACGGCCCGAACTTGAGGGAAGCCACCACCTTCCCCCTTATAGTATACTCTGTGGCTAGCCACGGAGCCTACATCCAAATGGTTTTTCTTTCCCGGGACTCCCGAGTGCAAGTCCCGAAATTGTGCCAAATGGGACTCTGCGACTTTGGAGCCCAATAACTTTGCGAACAAATGTCGGATTGCAATGTGGTCTGAAGAAACATTGTAGCTCTCGTCAAAAGCTTTCCAAGGTATGTCGCACGCCCCTTGCAGCCAAGTAAATCAGGTCAATTCCTAACTTTTTGTGGTCAAGAGTCAAACTGGTAGTTTGACTATCGGCCCTTCTTTTGGCCATAACTTGTGTTTTAGATGTCCAAATGAGCAATGCAAGCCCATTTTAGACATTTACGTTCTAAGAACTTTTCAATGATATAAAGAACGCCACAAGCCATTGAATTGTGACCCCTAAAATTGTTCTTTGAAGTTTTGGGAGTCCACTGGGACTCCATTTCCTGAAGTGGAAGTTGCTTGGGAGTGTGAGGGTTCACCCCCTCATACTCCTTCACATTTTTTTACACTCCCAAGAGTACGTGATGTGACTCCCGAGCTTCTTCTTGCCTTGACTCCCGGGCTTCCTCTTGCCTTGACTCTCGGGCTTCCTTTTGGCCCATAACCTTGTAACCCCTTTGCCTTGGTTGCAAGCCCAAAGCTAGGGTTGCGACAAAAGGACTATCCCAAGCCACCTTGGGTAAATGATTCCATTTCCTAAAATAAGTTCATTCTCCAAGGGTTTTGTGTCTTAAATAGGGGCCCATGAAAGTGAAGCTTCCAATTTGTTAAAGTTGAAATGTAAAATAAATAACAAGTTGGTATGTTGTCTCTTGGATTCAAAAGTAACCAATTCATTCGTGACTCCACAAGCGGTGGAGTAATTGGGAATCAAGACCAAATTAATGGTGGAACCCATAACAGTGCAATTGGCACAAGGCATAACTAGACCTTATTTAACATAACATTAGGAGTCAAGCTGTTTTGCAAGGGAGTTCAATTTTTTGAAAACTTCACCCTATGTGATTTAAATAATTTTGATGTAATTTTAGGGAACACATTTTGGGATGCCTACAAAATAGACATTCTTCATAGTGAAAGCAAGTTGAAAGTTTGTGCCAAAGTTGGTTTAAGTTGATGAATTTAGATGCGAAATATAATTATGTGTTGGTAGAAGTGGGAGTTAACTTGGTTGCTTTAGCTAGTGATTTAAAGTTGCTTAGTTTTTTGGTTTTGATGTCATTGAAAATTTCCTAATGGGAACCTAAGCCACAAGGGGCAAGGCAACCCTTTACTTGTATTTTGGATTCATTTGATCAATTTTTGGAGTATTTAACGGATGAACTCCTTGATGCCCTTCCACCTTGTAGAGAGATTGACAATAAAATAAAAATGGTGCCCATTTTGACTTTGCCATCCAAAGCACCCTATAGGTTAAACCAAAAGGAATTGGAAAAGCAAAAAATAATTAACTTCCTTAATTGAAGGTATATCTAGCAAAACAAATTGCCTTATGGGGCACTAATCTTGTTTATTGATAAAATGGATAGCAAATTGAGAATTTGCATTGATTATCTTGCCTTGAACAAAATATCCATTAAGAACAACTATCATTTGCTTCACATTTACGATTTGCTAGATTAACATAATGGGGTTAAGTATTTTAGTTAAATTAATCTCAAATCAGGGTATTACCAAATCCACATCGTAGATTAGGGTGTTGAAAAGATGGTTATAATGAGTATGTATGGTTTGTATGAATTCTTAATGATGCCATTCAAGTTGTGCAATGCCTCGTTAACATTCACGACCTTGATGAACTTTATCTTCCATGAGAAGTTGGATGTGTTTGTGATCATCTATATTGATGATATATTGATGTATATTCATGACCTTAATGAACTTTATTTTCCATGCAAAGCAACATGTGGAACATTTAGAATATAGTTTAAGTAAGCTTCGGCAAAATAAATTTTTGGCCAGTAGGGCAAAAAGTGAGTTTGCCCAAGAGGAGATGGACTTCTTAGGGAATATCTTATCAAGGGAAGGGGTGAGGCCTAACCTTAAGAAGTTGCAAGTTGTAAAAGACTATAAGATATTGGTCATGGTCAAAGGTATTCGATCCTTCCTAGGCCTAGTTAATTTCTATCAAAAATTTATAAAAGGATTTTCACAAATGGCAAAACCACTTTGGATCTCCTTTAAAAGGACATGTCTTTTGAATGGAAATAGGAGCAACAAAAGACAATTGAAGACTTGAAAGACAAGCTTTCGTGTGCCCCTGTGTTGAAGTTTCCATATTTCACTAAGTTGTTCAAGATTCACACTAATGCAAGTGACTTTGTTATCAATGGGGTCCTCATAAAAAAGGGACACCCAATTGCTTTTGAAAGCAAGAAGCTTTGTGGAGTATAATTGTGATGGCCAACTAACAAGGAGGAGTTGTACACCATTATATGTTGCCCAAAAATGTGGCAACATTACCTAGGGACACATAAGACCCTACTTTACAAACAACATTTTTTTGAAATATTTTGAAATTCAATCAAAGGCCTCAGTAAAGTAACTAAAATCGCATGATATCTTGGCGTTGTTGGAGGTGGAACTAATTCACAAACCAAGAAAAGACAATGTAGTCCTTGATGCATTAAATTAGAAGGAGGAATTTCAAGTAGAAAAACCTTTGACCAAAACTCAAGCATTATGGGGCATCTTCCAAGGTGAAAGTAGCCTCAAATGAAAGATTAAAGAGGCTTATGTGCAAGACCCACTCGCACAATGATATTTTAAAAAGAATTGCAAAAATGGAGAAAGGTGAAAGGCATCACCTTGAAAGAAGGATTGCTAAAATGGAAGCAGTCCCAAATCTATGTGCCGACAAGAAAGTTGCGCACAAAGATTATGTAAAAAAAACATAAGGTGCCCATGGCAGGGCACTGTGGAGAGCGAACCATGAGGGTGGTTGTAAGGAAAAGGTTTTACTAGCCTAAGATGAAAAAGGACGTAAAACATTTTGTGCGCATTTATGTAAAGTGCCAAAGCACAAAGTCCATTTACAAAAAAAAATATGGGTTGTGCAAACTTCTACTGATTTTGAGTGAGCCATGGGAGAATGTCTCCATGGACTTCATGATGCAACTACTTGAATGGAAAGGAATGGACATTATTTTAATGGTAGTTGATCAATTTTCCAAGTTGGCAAAGATGGTTCCAACAAAGACAGTTGCAACAACTTTCAATTTTAACAAAATTCCTTTTCGATATGTGGGTGAGGCACCATGGGATGCCTCAATTCTTCATAAGCAATAAAAATGCCAAGTTTTTGGTGGGCTTCTAGAATCATTTATTCTAGAAGGTGGGAACAAAGTTGTGTTTTAGTATGGCATTTCACCCACAAACCAATGGCTAAATGGAAAGGGTCAATTGGGTGTTGAACCAATACCTTAGAAACTATGTGAACATTAATCAAAGAGATTGGGGTGAACATTTAGGCCTAGTGGAATTTTGTTACAACTCCACAATGCACTCGGTGATGAAAATGTTTTTGTTTGAATTAGTGTTGGGAAAAGAAGGCAAGAAGCCAATGGACTTAACCATTCCCATGGGACAAAAAAACCATTCCAAGGAAGTTGTGAAAATGGTCAAAGGGCGTGAAGAGTTATATGCTCGAGCCAAGAAGCTCTTGGAATAGGTTCAAAAATGGTATGATAAACATGTTAATAAAACATAAAGACATGTGGACTTTAAGGTTGCGTAACACGTGCGACTGAACATCCAAGATTTTCAAATGTTTGATGGACTAGCCCCACATTTCACTACCAAGTATATAGGGCCTTTATGGAATTTTGCATAAATCACAGCTTGATGTGTATACCTTAAAGTTGTTGACTAATTTTGTGGCACATTTGACCTTTCACATCTCAAAACTAAAGTTGTTTATGCATGATGGAGAGAGGCCAAAATAGAAACAAAAGGTGTGACCAGAAGTGAATGCCATCAAACATAAGCTAACAATTTCAATTGAAGGCATATTTCATGCAAGGCAAACACACCTCAAAGGCAAGGAGTATCTGGTGGAGTACATGGGTTCCATCATAAGGAGGCAGTGTGGATGAAGCCTACTCACCTAAATCACCTTCCAAAAATGGTGAACAAGAGAGGGGTCATGAATTTGGAGTGAAGAAAAATTAAAAGAAAAAGAAGGGCCCACCTAAAAATGGCTTTTAATGTTGATGAGGGCATCAACCCCTTCTAAAGTGGGGAACAACACCCACAAAATAACAAAAAAATTACTCTCACTAATAGGCTTAACGATTTTTGAGAGCGTGGTTAGTAGTGAAAAGGCTAAGGTTCGTGGTAGAGGAAGTGGCTAAAATAGGCAAAGAGGTGACAACCAACGAAAATGGTCTTGGAGTTGAACTTGAATTGAGAAATTCCAAGGCTTAGTTAGGTGATATTAGGGTGGTGGTGTGTGTGAAAAAAATGTCACATCCTTTAGTGGAAAAATCAGACTTCTTACGCATGAATTTGCAAATCATGTCCCATTTCGGTAAAGGGGATTTGGATTGTAAAGCCCGGCACAACAATATTTGTTGGCACTTTTGCAACCTTCATTTGGCGTGGTGACCGAAACCTCTAAGCTAAACTTGAAATGGATTCCAAGGAAGGAAGAATTGGTTACAAGGGGGAATTTGGGAGAAGATGCCAAAAGTGAGCACTTTAGGTGAAAACAAAAGACACATTTTGTAATACCTCCTATGCTAAGAACACAAATACATAGCGCAAATGGTCTTTTTTGATCGGGAAGTAACTAATCCCATCACTAAGTCGAAGGGAAAAAAAGGTGATAGAAGTGCCCAAGGGTGGTCACCCCGAAATAATGTCAATGAAGACGTTGACATTTTAAAAGTGGGGTAGAGTGACATGCCCTTCTAGGTGGACCCTCAAAGTGAGAAGATTTGGCTAATTGGGACCTAGGTTTGGACCACTATGGGCCGACCCCCGTAGCAACTTGGGTTGCAAGTCTAAGTGTTGGGTTGGGTTTGACTCTTGGTTTGATAACATTCACAAGCCACATAGGTGCTGACAAATGAGGGTTTGGGGAAGGGGACCTGAGGAGATGTCCTTGGCACACCAAGTCTTTGAGCTAGACAAAATTATGTGGTTAGGCCAAAAGATGAGAGATGGTAATCCTGGGTGACAAGGCCTTGGACCACTTGGGAAGTTTGTAGCGGGTTTAGTCTCACCTATCTAGAGGTTGGGATTAACCTTAAGTTACAAGACAAGTCTGAATGTTGAATTTCACTAGTGTGTGGTTTGCTATATGTAGGTAGTTTAGGTGTTTAGTGAGGTATGTGAACAGAGGTGAAGGCATGGGGAGCACCAAGGCGGATTCAAGTATGACAATTTCCCTTCTTCAAACTCAAACTTGTCTTATACCACCTCCCATGGGACAAACTTTCATTTCTTTTTGTCCCACAACTAACGCATTTATCACCTTTCATGTGTAGCTTTTGTACATTAGGAATTTTTTTTTTGAAACTTCTCCTTTTGAATTTGCTGATTTGGAATATGGAATTCACAAGTGTCGATGGTACAAATTCTAGGTTGTGAATCATGATTTTCTAGTTTGCATAATTTGACCCCACAACCTTAATCTATGCACATTTGAAGCATGTATGGGAATTAAAATCCTTTGCAAATCCAAGACCTATTTTTGTGTTTGGAATGCATGTTTTTGCTTATTTTGTGTCTCAATATTTTGTAGATTGACTTCCCTAGCTCCAACACCAAAAACATGCCTTTGCACATTAGTGAAAGTAACATTTCCTTTTGGTCTAGTAGGCCCAAACAACCTTTTTTGCAATGTGCAACAATTAGCCCAATTCACCCACACAAAGACATGGTTTTCATGTCCCCCTAGGGAGTTCTTCAATAGGCTTGTGTAAACTTTTCATGCAACAATTAGCTCGATTCACCCACACAAGAACATGGGTTTCACGTTCCCCTAGGGAATTTTTCAATAGGTTTGTGTAAGCCTTTCATTGCTTTCTTAAACCTTACCCAAAATTAAAGGAAAACCCTATAATCGTTAAAATTAAAAACATGTGAAATATGTTTCTTTTATGTACATTCATTGTTGTTTTGTTGAAGGATGTCCTAAGATGGTTGAAATCCATGATGGAAGCCAAGAAAACAACCTTGATCAATGCAAGGTTGTAGCTTTAGATCAATTGCAACTAAGGTTGAAAAGTTGGACAATAGTGTCATTTGGCATCACCAATATTTTTGGTAGCAAACTGCCACAATGATGGACCCTTGGGTTGTCACTTGTGGTATTGGTGGTAGTTTTCAATTATGTAATAATGAAACTCTACAAACCTAAGGCATAAACTTCAATTTTTTTGCGATTGATACTAATGTGAAAGAGCTTTGAAAGTTGATAAGATAGAACGACATGCTTCACATGCACTTTTTGGTCATCTTAACTACACAACAAGAAAAAATGACACCATTAATGTAATTTGGAATCAAAATGGGGTCATGGACTATTCAAAAGTTCACATTGATTTACCACCTCCAAACATATGCAGAAATGGTTAGTATTATCTAACCATTTTTTTTATTGCACATCTATTTGCCACCTTTGTATTTGTAGTGTAAATTCCAATTTGGAAGTTACAGTGTGAGTAGCTATGGTTTAGCACACATGATTTTATTCTAACCTACTTGACCCCTTGTGATTTTTTCATTCAAATGTGCATGCATATTATGGCACGATGGCAGCACATTTGGTTTGTCTTCATGAGTGACCATATTGAATCCAAACTACTAGAAATTATTGGCCAAGTTACTTAGGTCCTTGAGTCACGTATTGAAATGTCAAAATCCATCCAAACCCTCAACTCAAAAATTCTTGAATTTATGCAAGAATCATGTGACTAACAAAAGAAAACCAACAAAAGTAGGATTTAGAATATAACCAATCTAATCATTTGCCTAGATTAAATAGAATCTTGAGAATAAAGAGTAGACACCATACGTTCCAAGCTTTTTTTGGACACGAATAACTTCAACCTGAACAACTTGTTGGGTTTTCCTCATAGTATCATATAATCCTTGCATGTTCCCAAACATTCCCAACCCTTGATGCAAACAATCCCACACAATGTTAGGTCTCTCTTGAGGGTTCATAAGATAAAAGAACAGTACCCACAAGCTTAGTTTCAACTACTATCATCATGTTTCAAGGTGTTTCAATGTGAATTCAACACACTAAATTTGTGTTCAAAACATTATTGTCTTTATATGTTATAAACTATAGTTCACTATGAAGAGTACATTCCATTGACATTTTTTCAAAATCCCCAAAAAGAATTTCATGATATTGGGACACATTACTCTCCCACTACTTTGAAGGTGCACAATGTTCAAGAAAAATAGTTTATTTTAAACTTGCAAGTACACAATCTTGTAAGTCTTGAAAAGATATTTTTGACATTATCTCAAGCTTTTGAATTGTACATGATATGATTTTCAAATTGCCTTGTGCATGGTTAAGAGTAGTTTTGACAATTTTTTGATTTTACTTTCCAACACCTCATAACTTTCAAAAAAGATCTCTCTTTTCCACCAATGAAAGTTCACTAGGTCTCATCATGATGTTCTTTTCATTTTACTAAAAGCAAAATTAATAATTAATAATGCGAGAAAAAAATAATTTTTGAAATTTTCAATTGCTAGAAATGAAGGGAAAAAAGTGGAAATCACCATATTTGTATGTTTGGTTTTCATTGTATAGGAAGATTATAGGAGATGACTATAGATTTGTGTTTTGTTTCTAGATTAAAGTTAGATTTGGCTAAATCTTCTTAAGGATGATTGCCACTTTTTTTTACACCATCCTATGGATGGTTGCCATTTTGGCTACAAACAAAAATTCCTTGAAAAAAAATGGCCATTTGTAAAGAGAATAACACCCCTTGGACAAGTCTTGAAGAAAAATTAATGATAATCAAGACAATAACTTTCAAATATTTCAATAGAATAAACATTAACATTTTGATTCCATAAACGGTCAATTAATGGTGGACAACTAGGTATTTGTAGTTCCCTTTCAAATTACATTGTAGCACAAATTATAATCTATCTATGAAACAAGATAATTTGTTTTGTTTTGTTTGTCACATTAAGATCTCCCAAACCACATCGCTTCATGCCACACTATTGGTATCTTCGGAAAGCTCTCATTGAGTAGGGGTGCATTAAGTTCATTTGAAATTGTTTGGAGTTACAGTGTAGAAGCTATTGATTATCGAACCATTTTTTCAATGAAAACTAAATAAAATTGAAATTGAAAACTATATTGGAATTGCAAAACATTCTTGGTGTTGTTGGAAAGCCCTCGATGAATCAAATTAATAAAATTTATTTGACAATTCTCAAAGCTAAGGAGTGGAAGATATTGATTTTTGAATGGATTTTGTTGTTGGAAATTCAAACAATTTGCAAAACTTGGGTTTGGAAGGAAAAATTAGTTGAGCCATCTAAATGTCTTCACATTACTGAATTTAGAAATTTTCTATTGTGAAAATGTGAAAAAATATATATATATATGCACACTTAGGCAAATGGCACAAGCTACATTAATCATTATGGGGTTTTCAATGGCCCATAACATGTGGATTGATGGTATGTTTCAATCAATGATGATGATGCACTTTGAAACAATGTTTGAAATCCAACAAGGCTTCCACCATGCATTAAACCATTACCCATCAGTGCACTCATGAAATGGAAACCATCAATTTATCCATTGTAAATTACTCCTACCAACTAAAGGATGGTTGGTTCAACTTGTTTTATTGTCAATCTATCATGGGATATGTTTTTTTCCTAGCAAAATTTTGACATTTTTGACAAAAAAATTGGGATTATTATTATTTTGGGTGCAAACTTGACTAATTTTGCTTATTTTCAGGGTAAAATTTTGCCAAATTTACAATATAAAAAATGGAAAAAAAATTACACACAAAGGATTTGTGGGCCAATATTATAAGCAAGAGGACAAAACAAATGTTAGGAACCCCATTCCAAGTTTGGTTCTTCAAAAGCTTAGGTGTTGCACGACCTTGCAACGTTGTAGTTTTTGTTGTTTTTGTCTTTTTCATGTTCAACTATCCATGGCTGTCATTTCTTTTCTTGTACCAAGATTCATGTGCATGTGTGTCACATGCTTGAACTTTCGTATCTGCAACAAGCAAGCAACCTCAAATTATTACCAAATCCTTTATTGCTAGCATTAAGAAGTAATTTGTTTTGGTTTTGCTTTCAAGTGAATAAGCATGTGTGGGACAAGAAAACCCTTGCAGGAGCAATAGGTACTTTTCTATATCTAGCCATCTAAGTGGATTGGGCTTTTCATAAACAACATCTTTGTCAAGGTAACTAGTTCATTAAAGTTGTTCTTTAGAAAACTAATGTGTAGTGGGTTCTCAAATCCTATAGGATTGGGGAAAAGAGGTGGTGATTGTAATATTTTGGTAATAAAGTGTATACGTGGTGTTGAATTTAGTAGAATAACGGTGATTGCATTCAAGACTATAGTGAAATTAAGGTTTGGTGTTAGCATAACGCCCAAACTAGGGAACCCTAGATAGTTATCTATTTTTTTCCTTTTCACCCATTTAGTTTTTTCATGGTTGCCCTTCTAGATTTAGGATTGCCTTATAGAAGTAGGTAATCTTTAGAAAGTGGAGCCTATTTGTAATTGTGTTCCTAGTAAACCTCCTTCTTCATGGGCACAAAATGTCCCATGTCCTTTAGTTCATCTTCTTCATCAAATTCCATGATTTCTATCGCCCATTTGCCTTTTTTCACGCCACCAAAAACATGTTCCCCACCTCATTTCCTATGCAAACCATGCACCACCCATTACCTCTTCATATCAGTTTAACTACCCAAGTGGCACCTACCAATTTCCCTTGTTGGCCCCCAACTTTTCGTGCGAACGTGGGGCCCCAGCCATACACTTTCCCAATCCTTGTAAATAATGCACATGTAAGACCTTTTCCCCATCTATTACATCAACCCCTATAATTGTTCATGTTTAGACCCCACAACCTATCCCCATCTCCCAAACACGCCTATAACTTCCACCTTGAGCCTCTTGCCCCACTAGCGGGTGTCAATTTACCCTTTAAGGGTTGGCTAGTCACTAACGTTCTTGTTAGGCATCCAATTCATCTCATCCAAACCAATTAAAAGTAGATTTTGCCAAAATTGGAATTTTACTGGGTTTTTCACAAAAACTAGATTTTACTTACCAAAATCAAATTTCTTTTATTGAAAACAATTTTTACTGAAACTGATTTTACTAATTGGTTTAGATTATGTATACTTAGGACCGATTTTTTTTGGATTAGGCTAACTAATTGTTCCACCATTTCTAACTTCTTTCTTTGAGGTACTTAAGGTTTTGTCCTTTGTGAACTATATAGGGGAATAATTTCAAGAATAAAATCACTTTTTCTTGCCATACCTTTGTACATAAAATTCCATGTGCAATTGTTTTCCTTTGTATGTTTGGAGTATTTTAACTTTATGTATGTGAGTATTTTTTTTATATGTTTGCTTCAAGTTTGTTTATGTAGAAGGTTTATGAAGTTGCCCTACTAAGTTTCGACAATCCCTGTTGTGTAAAGCTTTTTGTTTACTTAAGGAAAGTGAAGAGATTTTTTCTTTTGCTTTGTTATTTTATTTCTTTCAAAGCCCAATAGTTCACCAAGTGGCCCTAACATTTGGCAACCATACCACATATTTTGAATCCAAAATTTTTGGTTCATTATTGTTTTTATTTTGACAAATATTAGTTAGAGTTCTTTGACTCTACCAAAACAAACCATGTATTAATTTTTTTTTTTTGGTTTGAAAAATAAAAATAAAAAAGCAAAATAACCCATAGATTACAATTTTTTTGTAATCATTTATAGTATGCTAACAATGATGACAAGAAGTATGAAGAAAAGAATGGAGCAGATCTTGTAAGAAAATGTTGAAATAGGCCACGTGAATAACTTGGAGCGATTGGAGCAACCCAAGAATGACCTAGAGGAGGTTGTGACCTTTCATACTGGGGAGCAAAAACAATTAGAGGACATTATCGAAAATATTAAACCAAAAATTGTACAACCTATCAAAAATCATCCATTGGAATTACAACGCATGAAGATCGAACTAAAAACTCCACAGGAATTGATGTGGGACCTTATCGAAAAAACATTTTGGTACCATGAAACTATTGCGACAAGTCCACACACTAGAAAGAGCGAAATTGATCAGCTTTAAAAGCAAATTGATGAATTGCACCAATTTTCGAGGAAGGAACCTTTTGATGAGGTATGAAATGTGCAATCCTCAAGGATGAATATTTCGGATGAATAAGAGTTCTATCAAGAAATTCGGGTTACACCTATTTTTAACATTCATGTTTTTCCTCATGTGTTTCCAATGTGTAATTTTTGTCAAAGTTCCACAAGAAGAAATCTTGGGTTTTTCCACTACCCAAATCCATTATGTTTTTAGTGAAATGGGACAAAGTTCATTAATATGCAACGTACATAGTTTTGATAAAAAAGGACTAGTTGATTAGGACATATTCAGTGAAATAATTTTTAGTTGTTTTGGGTAGTGACATGTCGCATTAGGCAATTTTGTAATTTAAAAAATTGACATGGATATTATGAGGTCCTAAAGTAACATGACATGGATTGACATGCCACATCATCATGTAACATGTTTAAAACTTTTTTAACATTTTTTTTCCTTCGGTCATGGATTGTAAATTTTTCACAACATGCCATGGTAAAAATACAATAATAATATATTTTTTGAATGTTTTAACAAAATATTTTGAAAATATTCACTACCATCGTACATGTTTTGTATATCATATTTACACATGATACATCAATGTCCATACATTTTACATATATTAACACACACATTCATCAAGGTTTGAACCCAAGACTTCATGAAGATGCACCAAGGTCTTCATTACCAAACCACTTCAAGTCTTTGATAAGATAAAAAGAAAGTTTAATTTTATTATCTTCAACATGAAACTATTTTTAAAATTCAAACTTTAACATACATATTTATTTTCAGAATTTATTCAAATGCTACAAATGAAAACATGATCTTAAAATTTATTATAATCTATTCAAAAAAATAAAATAAAAAAAATAATTATGCAATGTAGAAGGGTTCAAAAAAAACTTAAAATAACATGTTAAGAATAAAAAGAAATCTAAAATTTTTTAAAATGTAAATTCATCTATAGTATTCATAAATGGGATTAAATTCAATGTGAATTCAAAAGTGTTTTCATTAAATCTTTAACAAACATATTTTTATTGTGTAAAATATATGTTCAATTTTTGAAAAATTATAATTTTTTTCTTCAATATGATTTTGTATAATTTATAAGAAAATAAATTTGTGATGTTATTTGAATTGTTATCACCCATAATTAAGTAGTTTTACCCACATTTTCCTATAAAAGAGTTATAGAGTTGCAAATTTTTTTAATCTTTCAATAATACTTTTTAAAAGTATCAATTTTAAATTTGATAAAATTTGATTTCTTTAGGAAAAAACCATTGTTTATATCCCCCCCCCCCCTAAATTGGCAAAATTTGGTCACTAGAAAAAATAAAATAAAATAATCAATATAACCATTTTTTCTCAACATCATTTTTTTTTAACAACATTAATTATTGATTAATAAAAAAATATTAATTACAAAAATTTCAAAAAAAATCACAACATATAATTTATATAAATTTTTAAATAATTTAGCAATTCATTTTACCTCTGTAGAAATAAAAGAAACGTAATTTAGTGATTTTTGGAATTAAATAGTTGGATTACCCTCCCCCCCTTTAATTAACAATATTTTTTGTTTTGTCTTTGATGGCAAATTTTCGCAACGTGGTGGTTCTTTTTGGGGAAATATTAGATAATAATGAAATTTCAAAGAAAATTATCAAGGGGTGTCATTTCTTTAAAAATTTTAAAAATATGGGAGTAAAAATATAAGGTGTTATATATTAGTTATTGGGTAAAAGGTACTATTTATTCAAACATATATTTATAATTAATATAAATTATGTAATAATTAATAATTAAAATGTATAATTAATCTATGTTGGTTTAAATATGTGCATAATTTTTAAAAAGGTAATAATAGGGTGAAAAAAAATAGGTTAAACAATCATATAATACATTCCAAAAAATGTTTTGTTTGATGCACATGGTTTAGAACTCCAACACTTAGTGACCCCTTATGAAAATAATGCAAGTTCAATTCAATTATCATCATTTGAACAACAACACAAAATTGAAATAATAATCATAACAATTCATTGATGTCATAATTATGATATCACCATTTTTCACTTTTAAAAAAAATTAAAAAATTTCAACTCTAAATACTTAGACATAAACTTGTAACAAAACAAGCCTAAAAATAAATGCTAAATCATGGTAACAATAAAAATAATAATATACCCAAACAACTTTTTTTTAAAACAATCTAATTAAGATTTATATTTCTCATACATCAAGACATAAAATGGAGAAATAATTTAAGGATAGTTTTTTGAGGTTTTATTATTGTGGCATCATAAACATTTGTAATAAAAAACTTGTCCAATGATGGACAAACTTGGGGAAAAACATAGTTTAAAATTTATGTTAATGTACAAGTTTGAGCATTAAAAATTTTAAATATAAAGGTTTACATGGACCTTAGATTTTGTATATATGAACATTTTGACTTAATATTTAATCCAAATATTAATGTGAAACACAAAAAGAAATTATACATCCATTTTAAAACATTATGGTGAGTGTAAAATGCAATTAAATAGTAATGGATTTAACACATTTAAAATGAATGATTCAATTCATGTGCAAATGTTGATAGTTGAAGAAATGCCAAAAAAATCACTAACCATTATAGTGCAATGTGTAAATAAAATTGAATGTTACCTTAATTTTCACATATTTTTTTTGAAATTATTAAAAAAAAAAAAGGTGAATTCTTGTGTAAGTGCAAGGTGCAGTTTATGAATAACATTTTCCACTTGTTATCAAACCTGGATTCAATTTATGCTAGATGTTAATAGTTGAAAAGTTGTTAAAAGAATGACTAAACAATATTACCATTCTTGTAAGGAGTCTAGGGTTGAAATATTTTCCATGTCGATTTTTATTATTATTATAAAATTCAACATGGAGGAAAAAATCCAATACTAGTGAACAAGGCAATTATTGTTTTCACTATGGAAATTATGCATAAATAACTAGTAAAAAAATTCACTTGTTATTTGTGCACGATGATAATAAATCAAATAGTGCTCAAATTGGACAAGTAGTTGCAATGGGTGGTAGTGGAAAAATCCAAGATTTTTTCCTGTGTTCTGGTCACCAAATAGACAATTGTTCTTACTAGTCTAATAGTGTTTTACTTGCACACATAATATTAACGGATGATAGACCGTATCCGACATCTGTACTTGTTCAAAATCTAGGTTCAAATATTCAAAATCCGATTTATTCTTCAGCATTACCAAATATAGCTTGTAAAAAGTTAGTTATTCCACCTATCTCTATTCCGCTTACCAGAAATGTCATGGAACAAAATCCAATAGGTTTTCCAAATTTAATGTATCTTCATGTTGGACCTTATATGCCATATTTTGGTTTAATTATAGGGGAGTAGGGGGTGTTCCCACAATGTGGCCTCCTATGCCTGACCCTTTAACTACCCCCATAATATCACCAAAGCCAGTTCAAGGAATTGTATAAGCTGGGATTGTAACATATTGTGGGGAGCCTTTAGATGAGGATGAAGATTATTCTGAAAGAAAACACAACCTTAGGATGCTACGAATCATTTTTACCAAAAAACCATACTATGACTAGAGGGGAAAACCATCCCTAATTGGAGATGCTAGTAGACCACTTACGAATGGATGAACTGTACCTATCAACAACGGTGGTGGTGGACCTTTCGGCATAGGTGGTAATGGGCCTCCAGGAAGTGGACCTCTAGGAGGTGATGGTAGCGGTCGTCCAGGTGGTGGTGGTAGCATATACCCAACATACCAAAATCCCAAACCATACATTGCAAGACTAGCAAGGCCATGGATAGGGCCTACTTGGAATTCATGGTACCTTTCATAGTGTCTTGTCCAACACCTTATAACACCAAATCTTCCATCGAGTAGGAAATCCTTACCATACCCCACTTACATTGCAGGAATGAACCTAGATGTTCATGTACGTGTGTTTCGCAAAGCCATTTAGATTAATGGAGAAAAAAATGATGTTGACATTGTTAATCTATTTTGTTTTACACTTCACGATGCCATATTCAAGTGGGGAGAGAATTTTATGAGAGCCTATCCTAGTTGCAGATTTGACAAATTGGAAGTTACATCCTATAAACGTTATTGAAAAGTACAAACATATGAACAAGTGTACATGGCATTACAAGTAATAAAACAAGGCATGGATGAAAAAGTGGAAGTATACTATGAACATATATTGAAATTAGTAAACTACCTTCAACATCAAACAAATGACATTTTGTTGACCACTTTCTTTTGAATAGGATTTCAGCCATAACTTCACATAGCAATAGTGGGGATGAAGAGGGACACCTTGTTCGAACACAAGGATGTTGCAATCACCTATGAAGAAAGTATGGGAAATGCCAATGAATATTGGAAATTGTTGGAACTTCTAATCAAATAAGATAAGTTAGTGAAGGAAGGCGAACAAATGTAATTTGCGATCAATGCAATAGATCGGGACACTCTAAGGAGCGTTGCCATTGGAATCTGGATAACCTAAACAACAAACTTAAAAATAAGAAGGAAGTAATAGTGGATGGAGTTTTGGCACAAACTAATGGTGGTACAAGAAATAAATCCGATAACAAAGGAGGTTGTAGAGAAGCAAACAAATATGGTTCAATCATTTACCACTACTTCATCTGCAATTTCATTGAACATAAAATTTACGACTACCCTCGTAGGGATGTAATTCAAGCCATGTTCAAGGAAAAGGCAATGGTAACTACACCTAAAAAGGACAATGTTGTTGTCAACATGGTTTTTGTAGTTACAACCCATAATCAAATACCCAAAAATGTGGTATTGAAGGAGAAGGAACCTTTCAAAAACAAGAGCTTAATCGATTGGCAAGAAGAGGAAAAGCTTCAACATTCATTTGAAGTAGCTATCAAGGACCTATAACACAAGGAGTTGTTTAGAGCAAATATACTAACTCTGATTAAAGCCAATCTCACAAAGAATTTTGGTTTGGAAACCAAGAATCAATATATTAAATCTATTGAACCTACCAACTTTATCAATTCTATTGGATCTATCAATGTTACTGGTTTTATTGGCTCTATCGAAAATATCATTATTACCAAATTTATTGCAAATACCAGAATAATCGATTTTTTTTGGTTTTGGAGGATATAACCCAACAACTGTTAGAAAGTAAACATCCCTTTAATTTGGGCCAACTTTTAAAAATCACTCCAGATTTGAAACAATATATTGTTACCAAGCTTGCCCTTAGAAAAAGAACTATCATTATGTCAGGATCTAATCTAGTTATCGCCTCAGTGACAATTAATCTTCACATGGCTATGATATAGGTTTAGGTGGACAAGAACATAGTTGAGGATGTCTTATTGGATGGAGGCTCCAACATGAACATCATGACGAAAGAACTATAGTAACAGTTAGGGCTTTTGAGTCCTAAACCAAACTTGTATACACTTTGGATGGTGTATCAAACCATCATGAAATAAGTTGGACTAATCAAGGATTTGATTTTAATTTCACCTCGTTGGGACATCAAATTTCATGTTCCCATAGATGCTTCTAATATGGTAGTCGGGGCTATGCTAGCGAATAACCTCATTAGAAAATGTGACCAACATATTGCTTATGCATCACGATTGCTCAACATTGATGAACAAAATTATATGACAACCGAAAGAAAGGCGTTCACAATGGTGTATGCTCTCCATATATTCTATCATTATTTGTTGGGTAACAAATTCATTTTCTATGTTGATCACATGGTGTTGTTGTACTTGGTTTGAAAACCCCAAGTTTCAAGAAAAATAACACGGTGGCTACTTCTCTTCTCAGAGTATGATTTTTTGGTAATTTATAAACCAAGGAAATTTCACTATGTGGTAGATGCCTTATCCTACATGCCTGATTTCAAGAAGAAAGTGGAGTACCGGATCAGACAATGGATGCTCCACTTTTCCTTTTATAACTAGTGTGGTTATAAGAAATCTCCAAATGTTTCATTATCATAAAATTTTTGGTTCACTATGGCCAAGACCAAAAGAAAAAGCTAACTTCAAGACCTTTACATTTTTCTTTAATACAGGGAAAATTATACCATCAAGGTCAAGACCAAGTTTTGAGGCATTATTTTTAGGACTTGAAAATTCCCATAGTGTTGTGGGAGATGCATGGAGTCATTGGTGGACATTTTTCATTCAAAATCATAGTTCACAAGATTTTGGATGCAAAATATTAGTGGCCCATGATGCACAAGGATGTTTTCCAATATTGCCAAGCTTGTGACAATTGTTAACAAACATGTGTTAAAGGAGTAGTTACTTGTGGTAATTATTAATTATTATATTTCTATTTATTTAGCTACTATTTTTAAAAATTATTAGTTAAATGACATAGTTTTTATCACCATTTGAATTCAAATAGAACATAGGACTTCTTTTTAAAAACATATCTTTTGGAGAAAAGAAAGAGATGAAAGACCATTGTATCATTCTAGAACATGGAGCTTTAATGCTATTGAGAGAAATATGTTTTGATCTTTGGAACAACTTTGTTTCCATAGTTAAAATTGTTATTTTGATGTTTTTTATATCATACTTTCATTATTGGATATTAATTTTGAAATTAATTTTAAGTAGATCTAAATGAACACATTGTGTTAATATTAGTTTTATTGTATTTTAGTCCAAATTTTAGACTAGAATATAGGATTAGAGATTCTGTTTTTACCATTTGGTGACCATCCCAAGGTGTGAATTCAGGATGAATTCCACACTGTTGTTTATGTTTTGTTGCTAAATTTTTTGTTTCTATAGAAAAATAATGACGCACTCCCGACTCCCTAAAGGACTCAAATGTGAGTCCAAATAGAAGATAACGGAAGAGGGAAGAGTTGAGGCACGTTCCCTAGTTCACAACATTTTGAGGGATAGAGGGGCATGTTAGAGCTTCGGGATGGGACTAGGAAAAGTTGACAAGCTTCACTCACTCACACAGGCCTGCACACAACCCACACAAAGTGGTTAGTGCATAGTTGGAGCACCTTTGGTGCTAGGACAAACCATGGGCAACACAGACACATTAGACTCACCACGGCCCGGACTTGGGGGAAGCCACCACCTTCCCCCTAATAGTATATTTTATGGCTGGCCATGGAGCTTACATCCAAATGGCTTTTCTCTCCTGTGACTCCCGAGTGGGAGTCTCGAAATTGCGCCAATTGGGACTCCCGCGACTTTGGAGCCCCATAACTTTTCGAGCAGACCTTGAATCGAGATGTGGTTTGATGCAAAGTTGTAGTTCTCATTAAAAACTTTCCAACGGTATGTTGCATGCTCTCTGCAGCCAAGTAAATCGGGTTGATTCCTAACTTTTTGTGGTCAGGAGTCAAATTGATAGTTTGACTCTCGACCCTTCTTTTGGCCATAACTTATGTTTCAGATATCCAAATGAGTAATGAAAGCCCATTTTAGACATCCATGTTCTAAGAGCTTTCCAATGATATAAAGAACGCCATAAGCCATTGAATTTTGACCCCTAAAATCACTCTCTGAAGTTTCAGGAGTCCACTGGGACTCCATCTCCCAAAGTGGGAGTTGCCTTGGGAGTGTGAGGGTTCACTCCCTCATACTCCCTCACATTTTTTTACACTCATGAGAGTATGTGATGTGACTCCCAGGCTTGTTCTCGGCTCGCACCCTTGCAACCTTTTTGCTTTGACTCTCGAGCTTCCTCTTGGCCCGTAACCTTGTAACCCTTTTGCCTTAGTCGCAAGCCCAAAGCTAGGGTTGCAATAAATAGTAAGATTTTGTTTTGTTTTTTGCATTAAAAGAAAAATTTAATCATAATTTTTTTTTCAAAATTTTTTTTTAAGGAAAGTAGCTAATTGTGAAGATTTTGTTTTAATGCAAAAGTTTGTTCATATTTGAATTAGGATGTGGAGAGATGAAAAATAGAATTGTAATTAGAAGTCTAAGGAGACAATTAAATTAAGTTGTGTTACATGAACAAGTGGAAAATGGCATTACCATTAGTAACAATTTGAATGCAGATCATGTAGATCAATAATTTGAAACACCTAGAAAAGTTTATTAAATAAAATAGAGAATCCATGGTGTCGCAACCCTAGCCTTGGGCTTGCGACGAAGGCAAAGGCTTGCGAAAGTGAGGGCCAAAAGTGAGCCCAGGAATCACATTTCATGTTCCTGGGAAATGCAAGAGAGTGGGAGGGAATGAACCCCACACTCCCAAATGAACCCCCACTTTGAGAAGTTGGAGTTTCAATGGACTCCCAAATCTTCAGAGGGCGATTGCAAGGGTCAAAACTCATTGGATTGAAATGTTTCATATATGATTGGAAAGCTCTTAGAACTTATATATCTAAAATGGGTTCGCATCACCATTTGGACACTTAAAACACAAGTTATGGCCAAAAGAAGGGCCGGGAGCCAAATTGATAATTTGACTCTCGACCACTAAAAGTCGGGAATTGCCCTGATTTCCTTTTTGCAGGTGTCTTGCCACATACCGTTGGAAAGCTCTCGACGAGAGCTACAACTTTGCTTTAGATTTCATCTCAATCGGAGGTTTACACACAAAGTTATGGGCCCCAAAGTCATGGGAGTCCCAACTTTGGGAATTTCGGGACTCCCACTTGGGAGTCCCGGGACAAAATGCCATTCGGGTGCTGGCCTTGTGGCCAAGCATAGAGTATAATATAAGGGGGAAGGTGGTGGCTTCCCCCAAGTCTAGGCTGTGGTGAATCTTGTGAGTTCGTGTTTGTTCGTGGCTTGTCCGTGCACTAAAAGTGTTCCAACTATGCACTAACCAACTTGTTGCTTGGTTTGTGCAGGTCCGTGTGATTAAGTGACTTACTTGCCAATCTTCCTAGTCCCATCTCGGAGCTCCAACACACCCCTCTACCCCCGAAATGCTTTGAGCTAGGGAGCACGCCCTAACTCCTCCTTCTGCTATCTTCTTCTTTAAACTCAAAACTAAGTCCATCAAGAAGCTTGGGGGTGCATCACATGGACAAAAGAGAGACTTATAAGCCATAAAACGCCTCAAGTAGCATCGATTATTCCTTGTGATGTGCAAATTGGTGAAGCACAAAGGTGCATTAATAATTTGTAACAAAATTCTAAGAGAAAAAACATCAAATTGAAAATGTAGACTCATAAGTTGAGTTTATATGAAGGAGTCGGGAATTTGAACTTCAACATAGAGTTGTGTTGGAATTAATAGATCTGATGCAACAACATGATTTTGATGTTTTGATTAAAAAAAAACAACAAAAACTCAAAGGTCAGAAAGGGAAAAATTGGTGCTAAGGTATAATTTACTTCACCTTTTTATTATCGGGAAGGCCAGGAAAATAAAGAGTTTGAACAAAGAGCTCAGAATTTTGAACCTTTGCTTAATTATGTTGTTGAGCAAGAATTCGTAACTTTGGGTATCAAAATATCCAAAGGAGTTGAGCCGGTATTTGTAATTAGACAAGAGATTGTAGTCTTACCAAGAGTAGAACCAACAATAGCAGAAGGTGTTCCTATGGCAATAAGAGTGAAGTGTAATGAACCTATAGTTAATCAGTAGAATGGTAGCATTAATAGTGGAGTTCCGAAGGATTGGAGTAAAAGAATTCATAGTGTCAATAGAGTCGCAAGAGAAAAAAACAAGCATAATAGCCTTAAGATGACAAAAGAAGAAAAGACAGTATGAAGGAGAGGTTGATTAAGAACAAAAGGCCTTTGAACCCTATGCACATCTCTCCTAAAAAGGAAAAACAACTAGAGACTAGGACAACTAAAAGAGTAGTTCTAATGTCTCAATCTAATGATGTTGAGGAGAGAAATTTTTTGTAGAAGAAGCATATCAGACAAGAGGATATTGCAATGAAAGGCAATATTGATCTGTAACAAGTAGCAAAATTACTAAGGAGGTAACAACAACAACATCAAAGACAAAAGGAAAAATCCATATCTCATAAATCTGATCCAAGATTACCAATTTCTCCCAAGTGAGAGTAGAGGTTTGATGGGTAGGAATATTAGAGATTACTAAAAAAGGAGCCAAAGTTTCAAGCTTGGCAATTAGAAGAGAAGCATATATAGGATTTTGATCATAGTCCACTAGAAGTTTAACAATCTGTCCCATCACCATAGAATAATGAAGGTATGTTGCCTTCAAGACCAAGTTCTACAATAGGATTGAATGTATTTAGAGAAGTCTGGACTATACACAGAAGTTTAGATTCATCAAGTACAAGTTCCAAGGGTTAGACTCCTAGGTTTAATACACCAAGGTTTGTGCAAGGGGTAGAAGCATAATTAGATGAACATAAAAGAACTGCTACTATGTTTAAACATGCAACAAAATATAGTGTACATATGACAAATATTTTGCTTGGACTTTTTGATCTAGAGATAAAAAATAAGCAAATTATAGAGAAGGATAGATCAAAATCTTTAGGGAGCTTTGGAGAATGAGTAAAAGCTCAAAGCAGAATTACATGATAGGAATAATGAGAATAATAAGGTATTGGCAAAATTCTAGGTAGGCAGACAAAAGATTGATAACATACAGAAATAAAACAAGGATTTGGAGAACATCATAATGGAAAGAGATTCCTTGCATGAATTTTAAAGGAGGCAGATGCCAATTATTAGGGTTTAAAATAGAGAAGGATACTCCAAGTATAAAACATAACAAATTTCGGAAGGACTATGGGCACATGGAGGAATTTTTAAAAAAACATCAGAAGGAGGTGGAGGAGCTCAAAGTGGATAATGTTAATCCATATCAAGCTACGAATGAGGTATAAAGGTAGGCTGACCATAAGCATGCATAAATGGACATGAATTTGTAGAAACAAATGGCCTTTAATGAAAAGTTGAATGAATTTTTGGAGGAGATTCAAAAGAAAAAACCCTTCAATTATGATATTGTTTTTACAGAAAATAGTGAATTCAAAAAGCATAATACTTTGCTTTAGGTAAAACTCAAGGCATTATCAATTGAGGAAAAATATGCAAACTTATGGTGGGATGTAGTTTAAAACATTGTCTAGAAGGATATTGGGAAGGTCTGAAGGAAGTACGATAGGAATGAAAGGCTGTATAGACACAAGATTTCTCAGATGGTAAAAATTATGCCATCATTTAAGTATGAGCCTTTAGTTCTATTTCCAAAACCAAAGATTTCAGATGAGGAAGAAGACAAAGGGGATACAGATGGGGCAGGATGATCATGTACAAGAGTTCCAAAAGAGCCAAGAGACCTTAGAGGAGGAAAGGATAGCCGTGAAAGGGAGGATGCTGAATAGACTTTAGAACAAGTATAATTTATTTTTACAGGAAATGAGTTCTTAGGAGTATGCATCTATAGTCACAAATATAGGGGAGCAAATACAACCTGAGGAACATATAATGCAAGAGGATCACCAGGGTCAAATTGAGCATGTGTCAAAGTTGCAACAATAGGATCAAATTCATATTACATCATATTTACAACCAAACCAACACCTATAACTTGTATCAGAATTACAATAGTAAGAGCGGACTCAGCTCATAACATATTTGAAGTTGTAGTAGTAACTACATGTGATAACAAAGTTGCAATCATAACAATAGAATGTAACCCATCAACAAACAATTGCATAGTTGTCAACATAAGCATTAAAAGAGCAACAACAAATTTTGTATACAATAGAAAATCAGATAATGCTTCAATCTAAAATACATGTAAAGCACACTATAGAATAAATAGAATAGATTGTTGTATATATAGATTAGATTTTTTGAATCTCGGGATTGGAAACATCAAAACATTTAGCTTTTTTAACACATTTTTTTCTAGAATTTTGGGACATAATTCAAAATATGAGTGGGGGTAATGTTAAAGGAGTAGTTACTTGTGATAATTATTAGTTAGTATATTTCAATTTACTTAATTACTATTTTTAGGAATTATTAACTAGATTACATAGTTTTTATCACCATTTGAATTCAAATAGAACATAGGATTTTTTTTTGAAGTATATCTTTTGGAGAAGAGAAAAAGATGAAAAACCATTGTATCATTTGAGAACATGGAGCTTTAATGGAGTATGAAAGAAATATGTTTTTATCTCTAGAAATGTTTTGCTTCCATAATGAGAATTGTTATTTTGATTTTTTTTATTATCATATTTTCATTATTGGATTTTAATTCTGAAATTAGTCCTAAGTAGATCTGAAGAGCAAATTGTGTTAGGTATTAGTTTTAATGTATTTTAGTCCAAATTTTAGACCAAAATATAGGATTAAAAATTCTATAATTACCAAGAGGGAATTTAATACATAGTAACATTTTGAAACTGATACTTCATTGCTAGCGAAACCCTTCATGAAATGGGGATTGGACTTACTCAGCCTAATCAAACCCATAAACAGGTATAGCAAAAACAAGTACATTTTAGTAGCAATCGACTATGCCACCAAGTGGGTGGAAGCAAAGGCATTACGCACCAATACAATGGCCATGACAACAAAATTCATCTATGAATTCATTCTCACATGGTTTGGTTGTCCATTTATTTTGGTAAGTGATCAAGGCATTCACTTTATCAACGATGCCATTAAGATTTTTACCAATCATTTTTTGTTATGACATACGACCCCGACCACTTATTACCTGCAAGGCAATGTATAGGTAGAATCCCACCAACAAATTCATTAGTTATTGTTCACTTAGTTGGTAAATGAGAATTGTACCAATTGGGATGAACACCTACACACGATATTGTATGCCTACAGTTCAACATTCAAGGTAACCATTGGACATACATTGTTTCAACTAGTATATGACCTTTACCCTTTGATGCCAATAGAATATTTGTTGCCCACGAGAAATTCACATCCCAACCGAAACTTCTTTCCTACTCATGTTTTGACTAATTGCATGGTAAAATTAAAACATTTGGATGGAACCCATCAGGAGGCAATCAAATGGACAAGTACAAGGCAATGGAACACAACATTATGGGCTCAACAAAACCATAAAATTAAGATGTTCTTTATGGGGGACACAATTCTTTGGTTTCCACAAGGTTGAAAGGAACACATTGGAAAATTCAAAAAATGGTGGTTTGGTTTGTATAAAATACAATATTGTCTCCCCAACAATATTGTATTATTCATCAATGTAGACAAGTTCGAACCAAATCCATTTTGGTGAACATCAACAAGCTAAAACCTTATCGATATTTGGGACAAACTCCCAGAGGATTAGAAACTATCATCAAAGGGGGAGGATAACATAAAGAGGACTTAAGAGAACATTTTTACTATGGCTTTATTGAAAATGAGACAACCTAGAAAATCAAAATCAACCAAAAAAATCTGGTTTTCATCACTAAATAGGTGAATGAGACTATCGAATTGAAAAGGATTTTCAGTTCAACAAATTTCGATAAAGTCTAACCAAAAAGTTGGAATTTCACTGAAACACATCTATCCAATGAACTTGTTGGAAATTTTGGTTCAACAATAAATTGTAAGTCGAAATCGACCATAACAAATTTGGGTTTGGAATATTCAACCAAAAATTCTACCCCAAAATTAGTTGGGGTAGATTTTGAACTTTTAAGGTGGAATCGTCATGAACAATTTTGGTTTGGAATCTACATATCAAGATTCCATCCCAAAATCTATAGGGGCAAATTTTGGAGTCGGGGTAATCAATATCAGTTGTGTTTTCATCCAAACCAATGAATCGATGTTGGAAGGATAGGAATTCATTAGTACTTGTAAAACAATTTGTAAAATTGGCGCCAAGTTTAGGCACTCGAACTTCGATATAAAATAGGGAATTATTCGCTTAGTTTCTTCTCTCTCTTTCTAGTATTGTTATGTTGCATTAATTCTTATTAATTTTTTGTTGGTGAAGATGAGGGGAAACATTAGCAAGGAGATGGTAGAAAAGATGAGAAGGATAGAGAGTTTAGAATTTGAATCAAGTCGAACCAAGGCACATCGGAATTTGATCGTGAGGAAAAGAAGAGAAAGAAAATGGTTGTAACCCTTTTTGGTAGGGGAAAGATATGGATTGTAGGTAGAGATGTGGAGTGGGTTTGGCACATTGGCATTTTTGGTTTGTTCAACATGTAGTTGAGTTTGATATGGCCATTGGTCAAGGAGTTTCTATAGGCCATCACCTAATTTAATCCAAAACAAATCAAATCGGTTGAGCAAGGAGTCCTGGTTTTCATAACCAAAAAGAGGATGGTTGAGATGTTCAAGCTACCGAAAGTAGGTATCACCAAGTTATTGGCCAAGCCAATGAAGGAAAAGGAAAAAGAAATGGAGGCAATTGTCTATTGGAAAATCGCCCCACTGGAAGCACTTGTCGATAGGGAAAGGTGGAAGGTTTCCTTTTGCAAGGGAATGTATGCAGCCATATTTCCAGCATTAATCTAGGTAATTTGGTTAAAGGGCATCAAACTCACCTATGTGGCCCAAAAATTGATGAGTTTTGTGGTGTTAGTCGAGTAGGGCATGAACGTGAATTGGTATGTTGTACTATTCAACAACCTTTATAGCAAGTTACATGATTTGTTTGCACCCACAAAACTAAGCACAAGTAGGGCAACACCATATTTGGTGCTACCCAAGTGGTAGACATTTTACTTTGAAATATGTTTCTAGTAGACTTGATATTCATCCTACCGAAATCAGACGAAGAGGATGAAGGTACTGCTAGACCAAAATCAAAAGTTCAAGTTGTAAGGAGTAGCAGGGTTCCAAGTACACATTTCTGGCATGCACCCATTGATCTAGACAAGGAAATGGAGGATGTCAAAAAGTTGGTGGGACGAGTACCCAACCGGAAAGCTCACAACAATCGAAAATTTTGCCAACATTGCTATCGGCATCGAGAGCATGGAATTTGGGTCAAGTTTGTCCTTGAAATCCTATACTATCCCTAGGGAAATGCACTCTAGTTCAACGATCACTAGAAGCGTTAAGTCCTTGAAGAAGGAAAGAATGCGAAGTTCAAGTCCAAATCGGATTGAAGAAGTTTTTAGTGCAAGACTTATCGAAACTACATTCAATGCCTATAGGTATGGTAGAAACCCCTATAAACATTTGTAGCCAACTACAACAATGGTTGGAGGGAGAGGCAATTTTAGTGAGTGATATACTGAAAATGGATATTCCACTAGAAATTTTTTTTGATGGCAACTTTGTACAAAGTTTAAGTGAAGCAACTGAAGAACATCGCCCCTCCTAATACTTCATTTTTGGTATTGGGTGGATTTTTTCCTCCATAAAAGGGTTCTAATTCCTTTGGTTTTTTCTTCACTAAAAGGTTTGGAGGACCACCTACTCTGATCAAGAAAGTTTGCCCAGACAATGGGCAACATTTTAACAACTTTTTAGTTGGCCATAACAAAAAAGGAGGCTGCAAAGGTGTTGCAAAAGAACTTGCAAGAGTTAGTTGGTTTGAAAGGTTAACTATTGTAGTTAGAGAAGGCTAACTAACATGACGCTCTTACCATATAACATTTGTAGACAAAGCTATAGAGCTTGGAAGGCATAAGGAAGAAGGTCCTAGAGTTGGAAATCAAAAACTCCAACTATTGGAACAAGTTACTGGATCTCCACAAACGCCTTATCGAAATCAGAAACACATTGGGCTCCATCGATTTGGAATGAGTCAAGCTCAAGCAGGCTTTGGAATAGGAGTAGGCAAATTGGAAGCGATGGAGCAATCTATGACCTTTACCAAAAAATTATTTGTTTCAGTTAATGGGATGGTAGAGCGGTTGGAGAGCTAAAATCAATCATTTACCAAAACCATGTAGAAGCAACAATTAGAGTTGTAATAATCAATTAAAAAAATCTAGTTGCTATAACAAGATTCAGAGAAGGTTCAAAAGAAACTTAGTGTAATTCAAGAGGAGTTGGGTGCGCTAGTAGAGGAGATGAAGGCGTTAAGGCAGAGGGTGAAGCTCACAAACCTCTACCACTACCAGATGGAGGAGTTCGACAACTTGAAGATGGAGCATGCATTTATGACAACTGAATTTCTAATCTATTAGAAAAGTAGTAAGAGGAGCAAGAAGAGCAAGAGGAGCCAAGCCAAATAGTGGGAGTTGTACAAGGAACAAATTGGTGAAATCATCTAGGAGGCATTTGAATCCTATTGAAAAGACAAAGAGTTGTACCAATTACATATTGAGACTTACTGACATGTGATGTCACATCTAGTGATGCCGCCTTTCGAGTTTGATAGAGTGTAAACTCATTCTAGATTTGCATCCAAATCTAATTCACAAGGGAATGGAATAGAGTGAACGCAAAAAGATGGAGGTAGATTTGGTGGTTGCATTGGAAACACGACCTATTGAATCAAAAATAACTTCTAGTATTGGGATTCGTTCCAATATTGTAGATGGTTTTGGTGAAGTCGAAGGTGCTGCACTTATTCCAGCCACTACACTTATAGAAGCTACAGCACATTCCGATCGAATAGTCAATCTAACACAACAACCAAGAATGAGTGAGAGCAAATCCGATGGTAAAAATTGGTATGGAAGGGGGGACTTTGATTTTGATACAACCGGAATCATCCATTGTCCTTACTACCATCACACTAAGTCTTGTTGTCACAACGGAAGACCTAGGGGTAGATGGTAATTTGAGGAAATAGAAACTACAATTATGGAGTAGTATAGGTAGTGTAATTACAAGGATGTAATCCTAATTAGAAATAAGGATGATGTTGAAGGTAGATTTTACCTAAAACAAAATTTTACCAAATTTTCATTGAAATTAGATTTGACTTACCAAAACCGAATTTCCTTTACTAGAATTTTTTTTTATTGTAATCAATTTTACTAATTGGTTTATAATGTGTACGTTTAAGACCAATTTTTTTGGAGGCTAATTGTTTAATCTACTGTTTTTTATTTTTTTTCTTTGAGGTACTTAAGGCTTTGTTCCTTTGTGGACTATACATGGGAACAATTTTAGGAGTAAAATCATTTTTTCTTGCCACACCTTTGTACACATAATTCCATGTGTAGTTGTTTTCCTTCATATGTGTGGAATATTCTGACCTTTTGTATGTGAATATTTTTTAATGTATGTTTGTTTTATGTTTGTTTATGTAGAAGGTTTATGAGGCTGCCCTATTAAGTTTGGAAAATCCCTTTTGTGTTAAAGCTTTTTGCTTACTTAAAGAGAGTGATTTTTTTTTTCCTTCTACTCCCTTATTTTATTTCTTTCAAAGCTCGATAGTTCACATGGTGGCTTAAACACCATGTGACCATCCTGGCTTTATACCCTCCCCTACTCCCACACACCTACATCAACCTAGGCTTGTGTTTTGACGTTAGATGTCCTTAGGTCCTTCCATTTAGGTTTTTGTCCTCCTAGGTACAAGTGTGATAACATGAGCCACACTTGCCTTTTTGGGATTGCTTTTTGGACTACTTTATTCTTGGAATATTCCACAAAGGTTTTTAGAAAAAATATTAAAAAATCGTGATAGTTTTTTTTTATAGTACTTTGATAAGGTTTGCATTCATTTTTTTTCAAAATATATCTTTTAGAAAAAAAATCAGGTTGTTAAACATGTCTTTTTATTGTTTAAAAACACTGGTTACAATGTTTTATTAATGTTTTTTCATATTTTTTAGTCATTTGATTAATTTCAAATTTATGAACACAAGTTCCCATGATATATTAGAAATGTTATCATATAAGTAAATCCTAAAATTTTAATACCAAATTAAATTACATTTCAATAGCATTTAACATCAACACTAGTTACATTTGGTACGGTACATATTACCATGATTGCACCTTCTCAATTGTACAACATCCTTGTTGTTTTATGGCATGATGTATAAGTGACATTTTGTTTTCCATTGGATAAGCTCGCACAAGACCCTTACGATGTTATAGCTTAACATTTGTTGTTCTTGTTACCATAGTGGTGTCTTTCTTTGCCCTTTTGAGGCGGAGCTATTGGGCATAGAGAAATGCAAATCCAATTCAAACATTTTTTAGCAAGTAATTAGGAAAACTTGTAGGAGAAATTCTTCTTACAAGCCCAAGCTTTAGCAACAAGTTGACCTTAATGCTTCCTCCTCAACATGATCCTACAACTCATAAACACCTTCTCCATAGTTTAGTCCTTGGACATGCAAGGGAATACTTTTGAGCAACTTAAGTTTTGGCACCATTTTGTCTTGCACCACATCCTTTAAAACCACCTTAGCTTTCACCACTTTACATCTTGAATCATATGGTTTTTTCTTGCTTTTTTTGGAAGATTACAAACTCGATTAAAACCTCAAGCTTTCATTTGACTTCTTTAAATTAGCATTCCAATGCATGTCGCATTTATTTTTAAATGGTCATTATGGGATGTTTTTTGAACACATTTGAAACTATTTTCTCCCAAAAGATTTTGTGAATGGATTTTCACAATTGTTTTAATTTTGTTCTCATATTGCACAAGGTCACATTCCACATCAAATTACGCATGTCCTTAGGTAGCTTGCCTTTTAGTCATGACCAAGCCTTTAGGTGGAGTTTGTCCTTAAATTGCCATGGGGGAAACATTGTATTGACTCATAAGTTAGGCTTTATGCTTTCAATTTTGTAATGTCTTTGCAACACATTTATCCCTACACGAAATTGAAGTAGCAACCAAGGGTGAATATGAAGTAATAATTCATGGTACCAAGTACACTTTGGACTTTCACCCCAACTACGTTGATTTTTAGCAAGATGTGGCAAATGCTTTCAATTCGATGTTAAGAGGGGTTATATTATTTCAAAAACTTTGTGCAATAGGTGGGGACATCACATAATTTACCCTTTTTGTTTGTGCATTCTATGATTTTGAATTTCTTTTATTTTATAGTCATCGCAATTGTGAAAGTAATGTCATAATCATCTCATTTGTCATGGAAACTCATCAAGGTGATCCCGTAGGAGTTACACTATTTGCCTAATTCATTATGGGGCACTACGTTTTACAATTAATCAGTTTCCGTCTTATTTATTTCCATCTATTGCAAATGACACTCACATAATAAGCCTCCTTTCAATTTATCATTTGCATATGACCATTTTCAAACCAAACTTCGTGCCATAAGTCGTTCTATCCAACCTCATAAATGTGTAGTATGGTCCCCTTTCAACTTGCAATCTGATTTCGTCACCCCATCCTAGTTTAACACCCCATCCAAAAGAATCAAAGTTTTGAACGTTTCAATGGGCATTTCATCACTCACATCATCTTTCATAAAAAATGCCCTATTAAAACATGTTCGGCATATTGACCTTTTTTTAAAAATGGGTGATGTTCATGTAGCTTTTGGAATTTTAACTCATTGCTTTGTACAATAACCATCATATTTATTACAATGCACATTTCTTTCTTCCACTTTCATAAATTCCCTTGTTTCTTTCGACTTCGAACTTTCTTTCAAATGTTTAGATGTCTCTTGGGTCCAAGGTCCTTTGATAACCCAAAAGGACCTTTAACTTGTAAACAAATTTTTTTCCCAATATCTTTTAATGGCATCAAGCTCATACCGATAGCCACCATTGCCTAAGCAACCTATTTAGGGTATTAGGCTTTTATAATTTTAATCATAGCTGCTAGGTTTACAGTCGATCAACATCCCTTCCTTTTTGAAGCCTTAGCATGGGTCCATAACAACACCTTCATTTTCTAGCAACACTTTAAGGTGACATGTGATCTTTTATTGCCCCTATCATGCACATGTCTTCCTCCTTTTGAACAACTCATTGGGCATCAAATGGTTCGACTTTAGGATTCGATTACAGAGTGTCCACACCATCATAACCTTTCTAACATGTTTTCTAACATGATACCTGAGGCCCATCATGTTCAAATTTTATTATGTTCTGACCTTATGGTGGGTGTTTGGCTTATGTGCTTCTTTCAATCACGTTCAACCCATCTCATCAATGAGTCAACATTGTGCTCACCAAAGATCGCTTTCACACCTTAGCTAATGTTGTCATTGTCGATCCAACATGTGTGGATTTATTTCCCCGATCTTGCACAACTCAAGGATTTGCTACCTGTGATATAGCTCAAGTGAAAGAAAGGAGTTACTATGACCAACACCCCACTTATCAATTCCTCCCTTTGGCAATTGAGGTATTAGGAGCTTCTCCACAAACAAGTTGATGTGTTTTTACATAATTGTGCCAATGAAATTTGGAGCTTCAAAAGGCTAGAAGGCCCTCCTCTTTCTGTCTTGGTTATTTTTCTTCATCAAAAAATTTCAATTATGCTATAAAGAATGCAAACATCCTCCATCTTAAGTGAGGTGATAGCGGTGAGCTTGGCTACTTCCCAACTTCCACCTCTTGATGATAAAACCCCTATTGCCATGGCCAACCTATTATAGGCGGTCGGTTGTTGAGAAGGAGAGATTACTACATCTAGTTTGTGCTGACTTGATGTCCTTTAAATTCTCCTTTTTACTTCCCAATACCTTTGTACATTTTTCTAATCTGTGGTGTGCTTATAAATAAAGTTTTGCAGGGTTTTGCGATACCTTACTCATTCTGGGGATGATCTGAATTTGCTGCTGGAAGAGTGAAGGAAGTTGGGTCCATCCATGGTTTGTTTCTCTTCACATATTGGTGGTTTTGGGGTGATAAATACAAGGATGACAGATTTGCAGGCGACTTCAGAGTAAATTAATTAATCATTGGACAAGGGCTCCTGTGGAAATATCATTCAAAGCATCAATTGACGATAGATATTCCAAAGGGGAGCGAATCAGATAGAGTTCACAAACATGAAATAATTGTTGTATCCCTGTAAGCCTCTACCGGACAAAGATTGAGTCAAAACACTGAAAACTGAATCTTCAAAACTGTAGCCAATTCATGGAGAAGTTTGAACTTAGTTTGTTTTGTCAGGCACATAAGTGAAATGTTTTTATTGGTCATCATCTACGTTTGAGTGTGCTCTTCTATGTTCTACCCAGTTTCTACCATTCTCAGGGTACTGGCACAATAAATTTTGATTTGATTCCGCTTTTTGCCAAAAGATCATGTGTGTGCACAGGCATGATTTATCTTGAATAAGCTTGACCCAATGCTCAATTTTAGTTGCACTCCTCATTAGTAGAGTTTTCATTGAAGGCGTCTTGACATAGATATCCCCTGTTTTTCTCAAAAGCAAAGGCCTACTGTGGGAAAAATAAATTACAATAATTAGCAAGAGGAGAGGGGCTTACTATTCCGAATTTTGGCAGCCCTGCCTCTATCATCACCAGAGCTGAAATTCAACTTCAGTGTAGGGTAAAGGTGAAGGGGGAGGGCTTTATGCGAATAAGGGCCTTGCAAGGAGGAGCTGAGCATGGCCCCAATCTCCATAAAGCCAGGCGCCAAGGGCTTTACAAAGCAAAATAAATCTGGTGATGCTTGGTGGGTACCTGCCAGGTATCGTGAGGAAAAAGTGAAAAATATTGGCGGCTATTTTGACATTCCCCTTTTCCAAATGGCCGGCAGCCTACTAAGCTATGTGAGGCTACCTACCAATGATTTTATTCATTTTTTTAATATCAAAACTTTAGAGAAATTCAACAAAAAATTAGCAAAATTTATCGAATTTGCACTAGAATAAGAAAAACTTCCAAAAAATTCCCAATTTATTTGTCGAAAAATAGCAAAACTTCGCCAGAAAAAAAAACACTGCTACCTACAACTGCACTAAAAAAAACTGTGCAGCTTTTTCTCTAAGGAAAAAAACTTGCACCCCTCTTTCAATGGGAGGATGGGTTGTTCTTCTTGGGGATATCTGGACTGACATTTAGTCTGAGTTTTCAAGTCTTCATGTGTTGGTCTTTTTTAAAGAAAGAATGATGCAAAAGTTTCTAAGGTTGAATCATCTAAGTTACTGATGAAGCACACAACTTTCCAATTGAATTTCAACAATAAACTTGCAAAGTTGCAAGTAGGCTAGATGGAGAACTATGGCGTGATATATAGTTTAGAGAAAGTCTCCGCTACAGCAGTGGGGAACCTTTTCCCAGGTCCCGTACTTACTGACAGAAATTTCATTGACCTCTTGTGTGTGATTTCTATTAGCATTCAGTACTCCCCACCTGTCAGTGACGACTTATTTTCAATAAAATCCAAGGATTTCAGGATCCTACGACCCTTTGTTGACAGGCTTTTTGTATGCTGAAAAAAAAAATCCCAAAGTCGATCTGAACTACACCAGTGCCTCTAGATCTTCCAACCCGCAACGGACAAAAAAAGCCTAAGAAATTAATTCCCATTTGTGGACAGTCCTGCAACACTGACCTTGCCTCTGACTAAATCAAAATCCCAAGATTGCCCTCCTTTCCTGACTAATTCCAAATCCCCAGATCAGGCTTCCCTCTAAGTCTCATCACTTCATCATTACTACTGTCCACAGTTTCATCCCAATTATACTTTCCCCAAGTCTTCTTTGCAAATACAAAACAACTCTGCGCACATACACTCACACACAACACCGAATTACCTCATCATCTTCAGTTTTGGGGTCTGCACAGAGCTCCCAAGTATGGAGGCATAAGCGATCATGGAGTACCATTAGTGTGCTCTTTATAACAACAATCTTTGTCTCTGGAGTTTTGCAGTATCTCAGCAAAACACGACTCTATTACGGTGCTCTTCGATCCCTGCACCGTGACCGATTGTTGTATCAGTCTGCAAGCTCTTTTGAAGACGTCTCTTCAACTGATGATCTGCAAATGTTCCTGATGCATATACGTAAGTTCTCTACCATAATTATCAGGACATTTTCCATGTTATCTTCTTTCCAGCTCATCATTATCTGTTTTGGTTTAGATGATTCTGGAGCCTAGAAATGACGTCGAGTCTCGACTCTTACGTCTGCGTTCAATTTTAGTATATGAAGTCTTTGGACTTTTGTTTCAAGGCTTCGTGGAGTGTTGTAACGGTCTTCAGATTGGGGCACTGTTGGAGCCCTTCATATGGAAGAGTTTCTCCTTCTGGTCCTGCAGAGCACGTGCAAAGCCTTCAGTATTCGGTGTGAGCTGTGCTTTGCTTTAGTCCCCTGTGACAACTGGACGGCAAGCCATAGAAATAGCGAAACTTCTCTGACTTTCCCCGCATTCCAGAATATATACCTCTCTATGCATTGTGAGCTCGCTGTTCTTATCCAATCTTCTGTAATCTTTTCCCCTGGTTGCCTTACACCAGTAGTTATTCCTTGACCCATTTCAGCCACTCAGTAGCCTATTTCTCTGCGAACTGTGAGGCGTTCCTTATCTTGTAGGTTATGTTTTTCATGTCAGACATTACTACTTCATTTCTGCTACTGTGTTAGGTAGATTTATGTGAAGATTGCTTTTAACAAGGTGTTAATCCTTTCATACTACCTTTCCATCAGTGGTCTGATTCTGATTCCTCCACCTTTGATCCTTCCATGGCATAAATACACCAGCCAGATGATTATATTTCTTGGTTATGGTGGTTCATGTGTTGTAGGAGTGCCTTCCAAGTCTCCTCCCCTTCAAGGCATACCATGAACAAACAGCTTAGCTAAGAGAGTCTTCACTTTTCTACTTGTCAATCTGAGCATATTCATCCATTTGAATTCCCCATAGAATGGATTATTAGACTACCTTCTTGAACCCTGAAACACACCTTGAAAGTCTCATCCACGTTAATGGTACATTGCCCACATTCCTAGGTTGTTTTGTTGTAAAATTTCTCTACATTAAAAGGTTAATTGTCTAAAACAAATATCTTGTACTTGACTAAGCATGACAATGAAGGAGGCCAAAGAGTGTTCTAAATTTTGTAACAACTCAAATAGTAGGACCACATTGATTAGCACTAAACTTGTCTCTTGCTTTAGCTTCCCCTTTGCCTTTGCAATTTCCCAAAGCTAAACCACTTATGGCAACAACCTTCAAGAATGAATTGTTGGGCCTCAAAGTATAGTTAAATTTTGAACCTCAATTTTCTTTGGCATTTATTTACACTCACTTTCATACCTGCAATTGATTTGTTCAAGATTACTTGCCTTGCAGAATGCATGTTCTTATAAGTGTAAGCTTGTGTTTATGTATCTCTATTCAAGCTTTTTCAGTTGAAATTGTTCTTGAACATGTGGCTTCTTTCATTCTCTTGATGAGAACATGGTTGTTAAGACTTTTCCTTTCAGTTTGATCACTTGCAGTAAAACCTTTTGTTTGTGCTTAGTTTTGAGCATTGTTTTTGCATAGTTTGGGATTTTTTGAATCTGATTTTGGCATGAGTTTTTCATTCTTGTTTCGCAGGTGCTCTTTGCTCTACCCTTGTTTGATTGTTTCTGTTCTCCAAGGTCAAGGGAACACCTAAGGCAAAACCTTCCTGGAGTTTTGGAATGTTGTAAGCTTGTGTGAGCTTCAAGCTTACAACATTGCAAATTACAAGAAAGAGCCTACAACATTGCAGACTCTAACTTTGCTCTAGGAATAGATCATGGTTGTTAGTAACCACTGAACTCTGATTGTGTCATGTTGGTTGAAACACCTTTAATGAACATAATAGGCTTTGGGATACGAGTTCAATCTTGCCATATGATTCAGAGGTTGAAAATTTGCGAACATTTGTGTGGTATTTTGCTGATCTGTAGCAATATGTTCTTCTTCATTTTGGCTTCCTCCCTTGCATACAACTAAGATTAGGTTGTGAGTAGCCAGGAGTCTTCAAGAGTTCTTGGCCTTTCTAAATATGGAATGTGGGGAGTGGGTGTTTCAGGAGAGAGAGTTCATATTGACTTTGTGGATCAAACCACTTCCAAGCTTCCGCAAACATGGCCAAACATTGTGATTTTATGCAATGGACTAATGGAGTCCGTTACTAAATGAACTTGGCACTATGAGTGTTCGGAAGAAAAGAAGATACTGCCTAGACATTGCCTTGACTAGCATTTAGGGTTCTTGTTAGGAACTTTTGGAGTGAATTTGCAGCTTGGTACCAGGCATGTAAGGAGTTTAGGTCACAATAAAACCACCAAAAAGGAATGTCGATTTCATATGTGGGAGTTCATTTTCTTCTATATGTAGGGCCATTGGGGTCCCCGCCCATAGGTCCTACACAACCAGAAAGTGGTGGTGAGAGTCCTTCAGTGGGCACACATACGTTGTCATCATCCTTTCGGCCAAGTATTGCTGTTATTATTGGGGTCTTGACCACCATGTTCTCATTGACTTTCCTCCTCCTACTTTATGCCAAGCATTGCAAGCGGTCCAACCTATTTGGGGATAGGGGAACGGGAGTTCCTGATGAACCCCTTGCAGCTCCTTATTCTGTTCCTCGTTCTAATTCGGGTATTGATCGGTTACTGGTTGAGGCCTTGCCCATGTTTACTTTTGCGTCTCTTCAAGGCTTGAAGGTATGCTATGGTCTTACCTCATCCTAGTTTGTGAAGCATTTCTCTTGATTGTCAAGCACGAAACTAGTTAGAATTTTAATTGATAAGAACCATCCTCACATTGAATTGCAAGACTCTAGTTTCAATGTCCATCTTTTGAAGTCTTTGTTTTTCAAGATACAGCTTCCTATGGTGTCAAAGTGCTGAGGACATGCTGTGCATTACTAAATATGTGATTTAGTCATCTAATTCCTTGTGGTGAGAAATTGAGCTAGGTACTTCTTTAATAGTAAGCACATGTTACCACAATTGATTATGTTTGCTTGGAATCCAATTTGGTGATGATGAGTTTGCAATTGTTAGGAGTTTGTTGTCAATATTCTAATATATTGGTATGACCCTAATTGTTCTCATGCAATTTTTAGTGATGATCTACAATCATGCAACATCTACAAATGCAAGACTTCACATCACTACCGATGAAATTCAACCTGGACTAGCAGATGTAAAACATTAAATCATAGATTTGATTGGCATGTTTGTCTTTACTTTGCTAGTTACCTGATGGATCTGCTAAATGTGGGAGCTTTCTCATTTCTGTCACCATTGTTTGTTCAGGAGGGCTTGGAATGTGCTGTTTGCCTATGTCGGTATGAAGACAATGAAATCTTGCGGTTGTTGCCAAAATGCAAGCATGCTTTTCATGTAGATTGTGTTGACTTATGGTTGGCTTCACACTCAACTTGCCCACTTTGTCGACATTGTGTATCATCAGAAGATCTCACTTTGGTTGAAGATAGTGTTGCTTCTCGCCATTCTGTAGAAGCCATGCAGCAAGAATTGGCAACAGCTGCAGCTCCACCTTCAACCTCCCCTCTTTGGCGATCCTTGTCTCTTGATGAATTGGACAACCCAGCTCAGGTGAAGAAAACACCAACACAATTTTCACTTGTCTTGCTGTGCATGGACATCTTGTTGAAGTTTTCTAAGTCATAATTGCATTAAGATTTTGTAGGTTGAATCTCAGGGTTTTGGGGAATAACTATCTCCGGGATGTGCACAGGTTATTGTCCCACAAGACAATGTAGATGGAGTGGTTCTGTCATTGAAACCTGAATCAAGCAAGCGAAGGGATGGACTTCTTCTTGGTGATCCACATGTGGACCACATTATCGAGACAAAACCTTTGACCTCAGGTCGGCGGCTTGGCCATAGGATAATAATTTCTGATGTTGTCATGCGGGAGCGATGGAGTGATTTTGCAGCAAGGGATGTTCTGTTCTTGAACACACAATTGCTTTTTGGGTTGAATGAAAGGCTTTCTGTTTCTCGAATGTCAAGTTGCTCTCGGAATGACTTACTCTCTCCATTAAATCTTCGAACATCTCCAAATAGACCTGAATTCATCCTTGTGGATGGAAAGAGATTGTCAACCAGTGCCAATAGGAAAGATGTAATGTGGTCCCCAGCAAGGCGAGGGGATGATTTTGGACGAGTTGATGGAAAAGCAAGAAGTTCAAGTGTGGCCAAGATGTTGTCTCCTCGAAGACCAGGTGATGAAAACATCATGTCATTGGGTATGGAAATGGTGCCAGAACCGTCAAGGCGTTCAACAAGTCGACTTTTTGGGATCACAGATAGGCCCCCATTACCACCAGGGTCAAAATCCAAATATGATTTTGAGGGCAAGGGTGCACCATTTTTGAAAAAAACACTCTCTCTTGGGCGGACGACTTTGTTGGACTTGGATGGAAGGTTACTTGCAGGGATTAACCAAAGGTCCTTGTCTGATCTAACTAGTGTAGAACGAGTTGCTGATTCAAGGAAAAAAGATCAATTGGGTATAAGGTCTTCAGATGGACCACAAAATACAGATAATGAGAGGACACGGCAATGGCTTTCCATTGCCCGGAAAACCTTGAATCGATTGGTTGGCCGTGAAAAGAGGATTCCTTCAAGTACAGGTCTTCAACCTAAAGTTTGAATTTTGGATACTAAATACTGTAAAAAATAAAATGATAGTGCTTCCTATTTGGACCCGTTACAAAATATGGCATTCCATTTCATTATGTGAATGGTTCAAATCATGTTAGGGAATGTACAATTGAAGGGAGCTTGTAAATTTTACAGAAACAACTCTTACAGTGAAAGAAGTTCTTTAATATTGTGATGTCACTTTTTCCAATTTCTTTGTGTCAGAGTGGACTGTATTTTTGACTGACCAATAGGTTGTAGCAAGCTTGCTAAAGGCATTTCTCCCTTAGTCATGCAACCACTAGTAATATTAGTTGTACAATGCATTACATGGAAATTTGAAAGTGATGGAAAATTGTGAAGTATTGATATTATGCTGAAATTTGAGCATGTACCTTGCAACCAAGTCTTTCAACAAGGTATTCTGAATTTTAAAAATGTAGGAAATGTGTTTGGTATGATTTATGATATTAACACCCAATTGTTTTTAACAAACTCATTAAGACAATTGGATTTATGTCTTGTTCCCTTCGTTTTTGGACAACATCTGTCCTTCTCACAAGTGCATTCAGATGAACATGTTGAAGTTTTTGTTTACATCACATGCAAATTGATTAGCAAAACTTATGTCTTCCATAATGTCTCATTTGGTAAGTGAAAACAACAAAGGTTTGAAACTGATTTGATACCTCTTGATTGCAGAGGGACCTTCCTCTGAAAGGAAAATCCCATCTTCAATGGGGAGCTGATATTCTTTCCAAGATTTGAGGGAGATTTTGCATAATTTAGTTTCCAAAAAATCATGGTGATGTATTTATTAATTTCGGAGAAAAATTCATCAAGTTATCACTTGCTTTGGGTGTTTATAATTTCAGTGCAAGGACATCTCAATTTGAAGAATATATTTGTTAAAAGTATTTCCAATTTTCACAAGTATGTGGTTGCAATTTGATCCTAGGCATTTTTCCTATGCTTTGAAATATTTGAGTTTTGGAAATTAGTGAAACTTCATTTTGCTTTCAAATCATAGGTCTCACCATGAGAAAAACCTTCAATGGTCAATTTAATTTCTGGAAACACAAAAATGCAGTTGCACTACAGAATTTTACTTCATTCATGTTCATAAACTATTTGCCAATTAAATGAAAAGCTTACTATCAATTATTTATAATGAGAACATATGATATGTCAATAGCTTGTCAATAGAAAAAATGTCTTCATTTCTCCCATGTGTTCTTTCCATATGCATGATTTTTATTATTCCATTAAAAACATGGCAATAAAAATTTCATCTACATGTCTAAGCAAAGTTTAATGTGGATAAGGGGTGATAGTACATCGAATATTTGGTTGTGACATGGTGAAATCAAAATGCATGCACTAGTTTATAACAATATTGTAACCGATGGCACTACTCCATATTGTGCCTTTTTGCGAAGGGCCAAACAAAAAACCTGAAGGGTTTGCGAAGCAAAAACAACCTGCCATATTTGCGATGCGACACGCATCACACCTTGTGGTGCACCACCCATCGCTAATTTATAATGTACCTTACAATCATCACAGCACTTTTGCGACATATACCACAAAGAAAACTTTGCGACCCGCTCAGTCTCCGTCCACCCTAGTGATATTCCACACTTCGCAACGTTTAATCATACTCAAAACATCGCACATTTTACAATACAAAAAGTATCGTTAAAAACTTTGAGAGTCACAAGAAATCGCAAGCTTGCGTTATTCGGCGCCTCGCATTTTGCATTTGAATATGTATCGCAAACCTCATCACAAATTTTTACAAAACTTTCCAGTGGTGGACGTATCGCAAGTTGCGATGTGCGATAGCTCGCAAATTAGTGAAAGGGTTATTGGAGAAGGCATTTTTGCAAAAGGCTTCGCAATGTCATCTAATTTATCACGGCCTTTTTTAAGTCGCAAAAAATCTCGGTGACATTGAGGTAGTACATGCGGTAGTGCAAAGGACAGTAGTACAAAGTTCCCAGAGGGCCTACTTGCAGAACTATAAAGGCTGAAATTGTTGTGAACAGTTCCATTATGTTAGGATCCCTTTAGCATTCGTGATTTCTTCGGGAGAAAGTTCAAGAGGAACGAGAGGGTTGGCAGAGACACGAAGGAGGTCTAGGAATTCAGTTAGGGTTAACAGTAGTTCACGAGATTTTTGGGTTTACGGTTTTGAAACCTTTTTGCGTTCAAAGATTTCAACTATGGCCGAAGATTTGGAAGCCATACCTTCATCCTTGTCAGTGCAATATCCGACTACTAGGGAACTACATAGCATATTGAAAGGGATTTTGAGAAGGATGAGACTAGAGCATATGTATTTGATTCCTTGGGACATACAGGATGGCACTTACCTTGATTTCTACAACAGGAGAGTAGATCCAAGATTTTCTGCAACAGTGAGAGGTAAACCAGCTGAATGGGACTTGGAATTTGTAGGAGATTCATTTCAATTACCTTTGGAGGGGCATGGATTTTTGTCACA
>Ga0116227_10001763_pt1 | contig 49068 bp, 38 predicted proteins | sample S1TSphgellanicum_FD_89693 | JGI IMG/M metagenome (GOLD analysis project Ga0116227, IMG submission 89693) | Host-associated microbial communities from peat moss isolated from Minnesota, USA - S1T2_Fb - Sphagnum magellanicum MG | ecosystem: Host-associated > Plants > Peat moss > Unclassified... | reverse complement strand
CCCAAAACAAAAAACAAAGGTTCGGGCAGTGCCCGGAAACTGCCCGGACAGACTGACAGACAGACATGTAACTTTAATATATAAGATTGTGAAAGAAACAAATGTAAGTCCAAATAGTTGTTTATATTTCTCCTTTTTTGAAACATGCATGTATATAAAAAATAATGAATAAAATAGACAATGGTTAGGTCTTTAATGGTTTTAACATAACTAGAACCAATGGTTTTTTTATTCTCATTTTACTTCAAAGAACTAGACCAAATAGTTCTTTGATTTTGAAAAAAATTTAAGACTAAAATTGAATGGTTCTTTGAAAATTCAGCAATAATGCTCCCCAAGGTTATGTAACAACTTAGATGTGTAACTTTCTTGTAATTTCCACACTTGGCATTTAGTTTCCAAAAGTTCATTAGTAATGTAAATATGATATCAACCTTTTGTGTGTAATTACATTCATATATGTTTTCTGCCTTAAATGTGTTTTGGGACTTATGAGCTTGTTAGAGAATTGTGAACTATAGATTCTAATGATTGGATCAATGGCATGCTTAGAGGACTCATTAATGGTAGTGTTCTAAGGTACTTACAAGCTATGACAATGAATTGGCAAGAAATGTTTTATGTATAGTTCAATAGTCCTATTATTATTTCCATACTATAAATTTTTTTCAACATATGTCTTTTGAGATCCATCAAGATTTTGGTATTTCTAATATCAATATGTGGTCTTGAAATATTTCATTTGACTAGGCAACTAATTTGATAGAATACATGAACAAGAAAAATACAAAGAAAGAAAAAGTTGGGACGCCAATGACTTATTTTATAGTGACAATTTCAACATCCATTGGATGTGGAAAAAACAACAAACCATGTGTATAGACACATTAGTGTCTATGCCATCACCTGCATGTAAGTATAAATTTTTTTTAAACAATAAATTTGAAGTTTAGAAGATGTCAAAGATACTAACATTATTGTGGTGTTAATGCAGAGACATAGGACAATCTTCAAACCTTTATAGAATATATAAACAACATGAACATATGCCTCTATATAAAATGAGAAATGATGCCATCAAATATCAATGGTTTAATATGCATTTTCACCTAGAAATGAAGTACATTACTTCACAAAGGTATTTAGTTGATAGAAAAGAAAAGGAATTAATACATGTTTTGAAGTCTAATACAAAAACCGAATATAATTTTTTTCAAAGGCGTTTTTCTTATAATCCATTGGACTAGAGAAAGGAAGTAAAAAGATGATTTTTTTTTGGTGATGTCACTATTTCATGTTACATATTTTATTCAACAAATGAAGGAATATTGTAAATTTGATGTCCCCAATTGTTATGCACATTCCTATATTAGATTAGCTATAATTTCCCTCTCAACTCAAATAGGAAAATGGATACTTGAAATCAAAGAGTCAACATAGCACACATAAGTTTTCATCATATGCAAAGGCACCAAGTTGGATTGAATTTTTACATACTTTGTGCTTATATTTTGCATAATGTTATTTGAAAATTGAAACTGGCCATAATAACTTTAGAATAAGTTGCCATAATAGATGAAGACAAACCCATGAAACACCACAACAACAAAGTCAAAAACTTAGTGTTCACCCATGAGCAATATTAAGTAATTGTTCAAAGATATCATAAGTAGTTAGATTCTTCAAAGCAAAAAGAATGTTTTCATTACTCCACCAATCCCAACAAACCATGAAATCTGATTAGCATTTATGGTGCAAGTTTTGAAGTATAAACCAAGACCAATAGGTTCAATCAACTAATCTATAAGAATATCCTTAATTGTTGTGGATGTTCCAAATTGTGATTATTGATCTACACAACAATCATCAAGTAAATGAACTTTTGAAATCAAATATATGGATTATTCAATTGATTAGATTATTAAGGAATTCAAGAATTCATATTGATTCCACTCTAAATTGTTTATAGTGATTAAACATGGGTTGAAAAATAAAATCATAAAGTTAACTATGAAATTTTTCTTGTGAAATCTTAACCAAATGGTAGTTATGAACTTTTGAAAGATTAAAATTGGACCTTGTTTTCCAAAGTCCTTTTCAAATGAATTTTTTTTCGTTTGTCAAATTTTTTGTGCCCCATGAGTACATAATTGAAATATGTAATTGGGCTTTTATTCTTATGGACTTTATAGGTTTTTCTTTTAGGATTTTCAAAGTGATTTCACCATACTAACTAACATTAACATTTTTCAATATGGGTTGACTTTAAGAGGTTTCATTAGGAATTGAAACTTTAATAGTCAAAGATTAAATTAATGAAATCTTAGAATTTAGAACCATATCCGTATCGATCATTTATAAAAATTTGTTTGTGATTATTTGAGTGTTGTATTTGCCTAAAATGAACTGCTAAACAATGTAATATACATCTTTGGAATTCATAAGAATAATTCTTGGAACTTAAGGACTGAAACGCATAAAATCAGGAATGGAATGTAAAACCTTTAGATTTTCATCTTGTTCCACCTTGCTATTAACAAACCCCACAAGTATTCCATTTGCAAAGTTTCATCCATCAAGAAAGTTAAAAAACTCATAAAAAGATTGAATCTTGACATTTACCTTGTTTGTTTTGGTTTCCAACACACACAATTGCATTAAATTATGACATCGATTTTGTATGATCTGCAACCTAAATTGATTTTCGTTTGAAAGTTTTAGCATCGAGGAGGTGTAAAAACAATTAAGATGTCTGTAAGAATGAAAACACAACAAATCTCATTTGAAGTCCCAAATGAGGATGGGGTGACATGGCCTCACAAGCATCCAATATATCTGGAAGGCCTTGTACTCAAAAAAAAAATTCTGTAAACTAGCTCAAAAATTAGGTTTGATTACAAGTGATGGTATATGATTGTTGATAGGCAATGTTATGTAGAGAAGTGCACCAGTGTCAATGCATAGACGCTTCAAAAAGCTTCTAAAGATGCTACACTTGATTACTTTTTCTCAATCATTCTGGGATAGCGACTTAGTTGGCCTAAGTACAAAGAAAAGGCTACCTCTAGGTGTGAAGCTAGTTTAAGAGAGTAAAAAACCACCAGTTCTGGTTCCAATCAAAAAGAAACAGATCCAAATGGGACCAATTTTCAAAATTGGAATCAAAATGGGTAAATGTATTTTAAGACCCAGACCCAAAACCATATTCCTTGTTCCATCTATATTTGGAACTAGAACCAAGATATAGTTTCAGAAGTATAAAAGGGACTAGAATTAACAATTAAACAGTGATTAAGCAATAGTTCACCACCAATTCTAGTCCCAATAAGTAAGAACCAAATTTGAACCTAAGTGCCTTAGAAGTAAGGTAACATCTGCCTTCTTTATATCCAAGGAGTAGAAACGTAATACAGATTGTACTAATCATTCCTCAACCAGAGTATGCCAGTTTCATAGGCCTCAAGAGACTGAAAGGTTCAGACAAGCAGCTCATCACATAATGACTCTGCCCCTTATGGCAAGTTCAAACCAATGACAGTTAAAAATAAGAAGAGTTCCATAAAGTTCCCAAAAAATGACCTCGACCACCCAGCAAGTCAAGTCTTGCCTGCACATGACCTTGGAGTAAGCTTCAGCAAGTTACTCACAACATCAACCCAGTAGTTGGCAAAAGATTTGTGCACGAGCTTTCATCATGTCAACCAAATTAATTTTAACGAGGTATGTCAATGGCCCTAAGAAACAGCACTCTTCACTATTTTGATTACTTATTTAGGTCAAACTACACAGGTCACAAAACTCACTAGACCAGAACACTGCTTCCACCGATGCAACCGCATTGGAGGGGTGGGATCCCAGTATATTACACAATGTTTTGAGAGGCCAATCTCTGTTACCTGTCAGATCCTACAAAAAGGTTTGAGGTTTAGGGATCAATTTATATGCAAACTGGATTGCCCCTGAGCATTCAATTAAGGTGCCAACTTTACCTAACCTAGGATGTACTGCCAGAAAGCAGTTATTTTGAAATCCAGTAAATGATGAGGAAAAGAGAGCAGGCTGTAATCACCCCTGCTAGAATCAATGTGTCCTTTGATCTTTTCCGCTTGATCGCCCCTGCAAATACCCCAGCAGAACTCACACCAAGAGCTTTAGATTGTCCCATTAGCAAAATTGCTTACTGATGTAGATCAACTTCCCATGAACCAGATTTTTGTAGGGTTGCAACAGAGAAAGAGCATGTGCCAATTTTTTTCCAAAAAGCTTACCTAGCAAACCACGAACAACAGGAAACCGATCGGCTAGTTGCTTTAGCTTGCCCTGAATTTCCATGAAAGCTGAGCGCTGGGCTGCAAGTGCCCCTTTCGTAGCCTGGGCTTGATTTATGACCTCATCCACCTGCCTTCCCCCACACTTGAAAAATTACTTCCAGAAGCCTACAATGCATGAAGAAATCACAAAACCTTACATGCTGTATGCATAATTCATTAGGTAATTTACATATAACAAAAAACACCTCATGCACTCAGGGGCTACAAAAAGCTACCATGAAGACCTTGGCATACTGAGGTGAGACTTACCTGCAAAATATTACCATGAATTGCACCCCGCTCCCTCAGCAGGCTAGGACCAGGGGACAAACTTCCAGATGCCTGCTTCCACCACACATCAAGTACAGTGAGGCCCTTGAAGTAAACTTCATCAAATGCTCAAAGTCTCAAACTAGTATACCAGCTAGTCATCTAGAACAGTCTTGGGCATAGGACATGTATGGGAGGCAAAAGGAGAAAACAGCCTGCTTTGTAGCACAAAACAGAAAGAAATCCAATTGCACAACACTTAACTGACTGTTCCTTCAATGCAAGGATCCAAGGATCAAAATGAAATTGTAATCTTAACTTGATTTGGCACAATCCGCATGTCTAATGCATAAATAAACTATATTCATTCAAGCAAATTGCACCCAGGAAAACCATTAAATCAATGACACCAGGTCAACCAATTGAGCAATAGCAAAGAAGATAGAAATGGGCCCAGAAGATTTGTTGCTAGCAGGAAGGTTTCCATGGATCTTAACCTAATTAAAATGTGCAATAATTGTGAGGTGGGTGATTGGAGAGAACAGTGGAAAGTCTCAATGCAAGAAACTTCTGTACCAAACTTGCATGCAGGTACATACACTATCAAGACTGAGATGCAGAGCTTGTCAGCCTGTGCAGTTTCAATATCTGGGAATTTGAAACTTAATGCTGGGATATCCTTTTTCACTTCAACCCCCTCCAGCAATTTGGATCACAGGAATATTGTCATGACATTTGAGAACTCCTCAATAATCAGAAGTGAAGTCCCACTTAACAGAAATCATGAAATGACCTGATAATAAGGTTTGGAAAATCTCTAGTCTAACACACTCATCACAGCAAGCCATAGGAGTGAAAAAGGAAAACCCATACAAAAATAGCACAAATAGAAAACAGAATTAGAAAAGAGCAGTATGAACCATAGCAAAAGTCTCTTGCAGGTTCACTGACCAGCAACAGCAACATGTGTGGTAGTGACTAGGTACTGGAACGTTCCCATTTCAGGTCCAAGCAGTGATCATATGTCAATCTCAGACATTAACCGACATACTGAGTCTCTATTCTTAGTCATGAAAGCCTTAGGCCTAATACTGGATAGCTCAATGAATCAGGGGAATATAAAGGAAAACATCATTCAGGATTGCAGGAAACCTGGTTTTTAAGTGTGATTATGCTAGCTACAAACAACAAGGAAAGAAAAACATACCTTATACTCACTAATATCATTGCGAACAGAAGTCAAAAGCTCTGCATGCTCACGCATCAAGCTGATGTTGTTCTTTGTACGTCGGAACTCCTGTATTCATGACTCAAAATCCATCACAAGTAAGAAATTTTTCTTAATTCTATCAACCCCTTCTTCAAACCCCCAAGTGGTAAACTCAGGATGCTGGATAAGAGTGCCAAATCCAAAACAAGTGTCAGAATTTCAAGCTCATAAGAATGGAAAAGCTACAACTGCCAAAATACAATCGGGTCGAAGGTATTGTGGAAACAAGCAACAGAGCAATGCAGGTGCTTCCTCAATCCATCCATCCATCCATCCATATTGAGTAAAACAGTCAAGAGGTCTGGCAAGAAAAAAGCTGGGACAAAAGACCTGGGTGAATTCATGAAGAATGTCTCGATGGCGAGCCAGTTTCTGAGTGACAGAGGTAGTTGAAATGGCAGCTGCCACACACCGGCTCATTGCATCATTGATGTCCAATAGCTTCTCCAGCAAGGACTCAATCTCCATCTCCATCGATTTCCATGACCCATCCCCTCCCACCCCTTCTGCTCCTGATCCCACATCCACAAACCCTAAAATCACCATGACAGCAAACCCCTCCAATATTATCAGCATCAAAGCAGAAAGCCCTCCCACATACTCAGATTTGCATTGTTCTAAGACTGCAACAAGCAAGAGATATCGTGCAAATGATGCAACCCCAAAACTCTGATTGATTTCAGGATGGTAAACCATGCAGAAAAGATTCCAAATGCTATTAACCCAGACAATAGGATGTGGCATTTTTCACCCGTTAGAAGCAAATCAGTTCATTTACTACTTATCTACAGGTTGAACAATCTTCTTCCAAGAATAAAAGGAAGTCCCTTGCTACAGATGACTGGTTTGTCTACTGGCCCTCTCTCGTCACGACTAACAATCTCGCATGCAACCCCAATGGGCGGTAGCCCTGATTCAGGAGCCCAAAAAGATCGCCTAGATATGCAGGCAAATGCATGAAGTGGTGAGAAAACGGGGAGCAACAGAAGGGGGCCAAAAAAAGAAACAAAAAATGCGATTAGGGTTTGCACCTCCATGGGCAAGCATGCCTCCAAGCTTGTTGTAAGACGACAGCTTGACATCCAGATCTCCTTCGACCTTGCGTGCCTCCTTCCGGAGTTCTTCCCAGCCGCCATCTCCTTCATCCATTCCGTCAATCAAACCCCCTTTCAAACTCTTTAGCAATCTCTTCTGCTCTCGATCTCTCTCTCTCTCTGTCTGCCGAGTGTGTTCTAGTGTGATGAAGTGGGCGAGCCTCGGCGCAAACGTTCCAAAGCAAAGCTTGGAACGGGAAGGAGGCGAAGAAGAAACTGCGACAGCTCAGTCGCCAAAAATACAGTGAAAAAAATCAAATATATATATATATATACCTCGCATCGGCGGTATTTTTAGGAATTTTAATTTGTAGCCAAAGTGGTGATCATCCATAGGAAGATTTAGCCAAATCTGGCTATTAACCAGGAAAAAAAAAAAAAAAAAAACTCTTTTAATAACCTTTCAATAAAAAAATTTGGCTACACAATGAAAACCAAGCATATGAATCTGGCTAATTTTATTTTTATTTTTTTCCCACTTTTGGCGACTGAAAACCTCCAAAATCATTTTCTTAAAAAAGTTTCGCCCTTAAAAAAAAGCGCTGTTGTTTCGATTTCGTTTCTTGGTAGCAGTGTTTTTTTTCCGCCAATTGCTTTAATTTTCTTTTTGGCTATCGATCATAACCAAGAAAATTTAACCAAATTTGGCTGTATACCAAATATGGAAGTAAAACATTTTAAGCATCATTTTATATATTTAGACTATAATTATGGCAAAAAAAATTCTCGAAATCTGGCAAATTATGACCCTTCTCACAAATATCCTTTATACGTGTTGAAACCATATTTTTCAGGTCGAAAATTCATCCCCCAAAAAAATATTTAATTGGCCTGCAGTGTTTTTTTTTTTCCAATTTTGTTTCATAGGGTGCATTAGGGCCATTTTTTTCACAAAAATTCTTTGACTGTGTTGAACTCATATTTCTCAGGTTACCAAAAAAATCAAAACTTCACAACCCCAAAAAAAACATTGATTAGAGCTAGCGGTTTTTGTTTTTAGAAAATTGTATTGTATCCAAATTGGTGATCATTCATAAAAATATTTACCCAATTTTGGCTATACACCACATATGAAAATTCAAAAACATTAAGAATCATTTTTTCATTCGACCTATGAATGTAAAACCAACATAATCACACACCAACATACTCTAGTAAATTTTTTGCTTAATTTTTTTAGTTATCAAATATATTATCTTTGATGATAATGTTTTCTTCACAACATTTCACCACTTGGAGTCCCCACAAAATAATAATTGTGAATCCCACAAAGGATTATTTTGGAAATAATGGCACAAAGTCACCATATTTTGACAGGAAAAATATGAAATTGCCATATTTAAACAACAAATTCCAACATGTCATTAATACATAGTAAGAACCCTAATTTTTCTTAACATCCTTTCTCACCTTTAACCACATTTGGTTAAGTCCTCTTGTTGATGATTGCTAAGCCACCTACCTTAGAAAATTGGGTGGAAATAATTCCTTCATCTTTGAAATGTGGAGGCACATTTCTTCATTTTATATTGTTCGTTACAACATAATCTACTTCATTATTCAAATTTAAAACATGATTTTTTAATGTTTTCTTTAACCTATAGTTAGTTTAAGTCCTCTTGTGGATGATTACTAGCCCACCCACCTACCTCAAAAAAATTGAAAAAAAAAAACCTTGTTCCTTGAAGCATATTTTTTCACATTACATATTTTGAAAAATACCTTTCATTTTATATTGTCATTACAACATAATTTATTTCATGATTTAAATTTAAGTCATGGTTTTATGTTAGATGAGGCCCATGAGTGAAAGCATTCATTAAATGTGAGTTTACCTTTGATTCTACCTTGGCAAGGCTTTCATTCACGAATCTCCTCACCCAATTACATTATATCATTTGCTTAAAGACAAAAGGCAAATTGGGTGCAAATGGGTGTAAAAGTCCAAGCATGATATAGATGAATATTTGAACAAATATAACCATGATTGGTTGTTATGAGAATATATGCTCAAACTTATATCATAGACTATGAAGAAACATATAACCTAATTGTTAAAATCACAATAATGAAAGCAATTATTGTCATAGATATAACAAAAGGATGACCTTTACATTAGATGGATGTAAATAATGTATTTCTATGCAATGATTTGCAAGAAGTGGATGTGGAACAACCATTATGTTATATTGATTAAACACATTATCAATTTGTTTACACTTCAATGGATTTGAGCAAGCACCTAGAAAGCATGGTCAAATAATATAGGTTAATATTTTTTTGTTATTTAATTTACAAGTATACATAGTAATTTTTTCATTTTATTTTATAAAACCAATGGGAACTTATAATTGTGGTCATTTATGTTGATAATTTGATTCTTACAAAAGATAGTAATTTAGATATTGTTTATTATTAAAAATTTGAAAAAAAAATTGAGAATAAATTTGGGAAATTTGCATTATGTCATGACCGATGTTGTGCAATTCTTCCTTTTTGAGAAAAACTTTGGTTTTAATTGACATTTTTTAAAAAGTTCTTTAGATGAGGTTTAAGTTTAGTTCTTGAAAACTTAAAACCCTTTGGTTCCAATTATATAGCACATTTTTTCAAGTTCCAAAACCTTTAGGCCTAGTTTTTAAATTGAATTTGGTTTCATGTACACATTACACCCCCCAACACTAGAGATTGTATGGGTACAAATTTTTATACAAAATTAAAACATGGGTTTATATAGGCATGAAAATCAATACTTAACTATAAAGTTCACCCTACTTAGCAATGTTTTTAAAAAATCAAGTTTTCTACATAAAGATCTTGACCCAATGATTTTAAGGTTTCCAAGTCTAGTAAAAGATTAGTTCCACAATCCAATTTGTGTGTTGGTTCAAATAAAAGGATGTTAACTTGGGTCCAAGTCACAAGACCCTAAACCTAAACCCCAATTTTAAACAAACTAAATACATTCACAACATTGATCATGACCAATGTTGCCTAGTTCTTGGGTTTTTAAAAAATTGTTGGTTCTAGTTCCTAAAATTTGCAATTAAAATGAAAAAAAGCAATTGCAATTGTATTAATTTTAAAATATATATAAACTTGTCAATCCTAGGTCTAGGTCAAAAAAATTTATCATTAGTTTATGGTTTTAATGGTTTTTATATTGATAAGACTTGTTGATTCAAGTTTTCATCTAATTCCAAATTTTAGGGTGTAAGGATAGTTTGGTCAAAGTTCAATGTAAAACATTTCATTAGTTGCAAACTAAGTTGTGATTTCACAAAATAGAAACATTGTAAAGAAATCATAAATCCCACCTTTTTGAAACAATTAAAATATGAATGTTATGGATCATAAGCATAGATCTTGTGCACATGATATTAAGCTTACGAATGAAAGTTATTGAACAATAGTTTACTTGTTAATTTTTAGGAGTTGGGGGGGGGGGGGATGTTACGCCAGAAAAGTAGAAAATATGTGAGTAAAAACATAAGGTGCAATACATTGGTGGTCACGTAAAAATTATATGTTAATTAGTTCAAAAATAAGGTTATGTATATTTTTTAAATAAAATTATAATTAATATAATTTATGTGTGAATATCTAATATTATTATTTATTTATTAAAAAAATAGCATGTGCATTAAAAATTGAAAGTATTAATTGTTAGTAGGTTCAATTATTGTGAAATAATGTTTTGATTAATTGTATAGGGTGATTATAGGTCAATGAGTTAGTTTAAATTTGGGTTTAGGACATTTAAGTGAGCATGGAGAATAATATTTAGAAATTTAAATCTAACATTTAATGTTTTAGATTTTAGGGTTATAAGGAGTTGATAGAATCTTCCCACAACAATAATCTAATGCCATAAGTAATGGAACATGGTGGTTATAATTACAAAGAATGCAAAGAATTAGAAAAAGAGTTGGAAATAGATGGGGCATTTCGAAACAACCCATTGATTTGATGAACAACCCTAATGCAATAACTAAAAAACAATTGAGGCCATGTTATCATAGTGTTATTAAACCAATTTAGTAAATCACATGGTAATTTTTAATTTAAATATGATGTAATTGATACTAATTGAATGGACGCAGATTTTATTATACATATTATCACTATGAACTATGAAAAAGAAAAAGACATGTATTGGTTAAATTGTGTTGATGCATCTTCTTTAAATGAATTTATGACTAATAAAAGCTCGTAAATTTTTACAACTTTTTCATTTCAAATGCTTATATGTAGCATTTTCATTTTAGATGTTTATTTGCAATTATTTTGTTTCAAATGTTTATTTGCATCTTTTTCATTTCAAATGTTTATTTGCAACTTTTTTATTTCAAATGTTTATTTGCAACTTTTTCATTTCAAATGTTTATTTGATAGCTACGCCATCAAGTAATACACGTTTGTTAGGCTTGGGCAATGATTGTGGGGTGTACATTGTGCAAAATGATAACATTTGAACTATGAAAAGTGTAAACTCATATATTGGTTTTGAAATTCGATGCCAAAAAAAAAAAACAAACAAAAAAAAAACAAATATAGGTGGCTAAAATATGTGCATATTAAATAAATAAATAAATAATAGGGTGGGGGAAAATATAAATCCAAAACCTAATATCCCCCTTCCCCCAAAACAATTGTTTGATGTACATAGGTCACAAAAATAACATTAAATGGGGCATAAGATACAATGGGTACACATCCATATAAAATAATTAACTCAAAATTTATGGCAAACCCACAAAACAAAATATATATCTTGAATTGCAATATTGTCTTCAAAAGCAATAGGAAGACTAAAGTGATGATGAACTTTAATTCTCAAAGACATAACATGAAAGGGTCAAGAAACAAACATGAAGTAAAGCTAGGATTTGTATGGTACTAAAAATTGAAGATTCTAATGAACTAAAAAATCATGAACTTGCACTAATACACATAGAGGCCTAATTTAGTACACATTTCACTATGGTGTCTAGAGAATTAAGTGAAATCTTGTTAAAATGGAATCATTATATTTTTTAGTGATCAACAACAAGTTGTTATGGACAAGTCAATTTGCTCAATATTTGCTCATTTTAGGCTTAGTGAAATAAAATATTTATAAGGGAGTAAAGGCGAATAAAATAAAACCAAGGATAGTGAATTTAGTTTTTTTGTGTTTAACTATAAGTGACATCCTTGCACTATCACTTGTTCTATTTTGATGCATAATTTACCAAAGCCAAAATTAGTCTTGTTCCAATGACATGTCTAATTTTTATTGGGTTGTCATGAAATTACATATAGGGCATTTCAAGTGCATTCTACATAGGTTGTTCAATGCCACATCCAAAACCTAAATCCTACACCTAAACCCTAAACGTAAACCCTGAACACATATACATAAATGCATATCTTTGTATCCTTTCTAATCTACACACACACATGAGGCCTTATCATAACTTGCCATGATGATCATCCAATGCATAGTCTACATGACAAGTTAATGCATCTATAAAAACTTCTTTGCATCCTTTTACATTCATTGTCAAATGGTCTTCTATAACACAACACTACAACAAAAGGTGTCCTTGTACGCCGAGTGATTTCATTGGATTTTGAAAGAATTCACTAGTTATAGTGAATGGGGACTAGTGAAAAAGCAGTGAATTCACTGGTCTAGTGAATGGGGACTAGTGAACTGCACCCACATTTTTTTAGTAATGCAACTTCAGATTCAAGTCTCAATCCTCATAATTATTGAATGGTTGCATCCTTTAGAACCAAAAAGCTATGATTTGCATCCAACAACAAGACCATAACATCCATAGAAGAACATCAACATATATGAAAGGTTCTACCATAACATCAAGACAAACAACAGTGTAAATTAGGCTTCATAGTCACATCAACAACCAAAATCATCTTGCTATTCTTGGCCCTATTCAAGCCTCTTCTCTGAACATGGCCACATTTTGGAATATAACATAGAAGAGACATCATTGTCTGGAAATGGGTCTTCACTAATAAAGGCAAAAGGCAAATTTATTTTGGGTTGAAGGTGGAAGTCACTAACACCAAAATTGGTTGTTCAATTAATATTTAATCTTTTCGTGCATCTTGCATGGGATTTGGAACATGGACCCCTACCACAATTGTTGTAAAAAAACAAATTTTCTACACCTTTTGCACCACACTGGAAAAGAACCTCAAGTTGCAAACTAATAAAAAAGAACAAATTACATGATATTAGCAAAGATTGGGAAGTGCACCTGATCAATTAGCACACAACAAATGGTTGAAAACTTAGTAGTTGTCAATGAATGCATTGTGGTCAATTTACACACAGCCAAATATGCCTTGTTGACCTAAAGACCAAAATACATTAACAAAGAATATTTGGCAAAATGATCAAACACATGCCCTTAACTGGCAGCAAATAATCAATACTAACAAACAACATGAACATGATGGAAATCAAACATGCACAAATATAAGATAAGGTGATAAAAAAAGACCTCACCAAGGGTTGCGTCCTTCATAACACAACAAAAAAGAAATATAACTAAACACAACACTATCTATAACACACAATCTCAATTCACAAACATGTCACATGAAATGACCCATGAGCTTGTTGGACTCTAACATATCAATTTGAATTGACTCATACAAGATTAAAGTTTGGGACACCAATGTACATTCTAAGAAAAGTAGAACACAAAAATGAAGCAAATAGAAATAATGGTCATAAACAAAATTGAATGGTTAAAAATTTGTAATAAAAATTTATAATAATAATAAGAAAACACTTAGTGGTGTTGGGGCAAACCTTGAATGGTTCCACAATTAGAGAACAAAATGTGCACACCAAAACTTTGGCCATGTGATATATTTGCACATGAAATAAAAACATACAAATTAAGTGAATTCATTTGAGATTAGGTGACTTTTGAAAAAACAAGTTGGGTAGAGGAAAAAATTTGAAATTTAGCATCACTATTAAGATTTTCATGATAAGAATCCTTATTAAATAAAAATGTGGAGTCGAACATGTTTTTTGGCAGGACTTCAATGCCTTGTCTTATTTTACAAAACATCTAGGATCTTTTTTATTTGCAAGCTCTTCTTTAACCTCTCCTTTTATAATTTCTAAAGCACTCTTGCATAAAGTAGTTAACATAATCAAAAACCATCTTACATTTTTGAAATACAAAAACAAGTAGATATAACATATTTATTTGACAACATTTCCTTGACTATAACATGCCAGAGTGAATCTTCAATCACCTAAACAATTTTGCCTAAATTGTTGTTCCCTAAACTTTAAACCTAAACCCTAACCAATAAAAGATTATATTTATTTCCAAAATAAATGTTGATTGTGTTTGGAAACAACCACATGCCAAAAACCTTGGGCAACTTGTGTAAACCAGTAAATGATGTCGTATGAAATTTAAGGTTTTATATATCACTAAATTGTTGATGAAAGAAAATGAAGTGCAATTTTTATTATTGAGTTTGTGGCATAACACTTGCATTTTGATGATGTTTTTCAAGTGGGTGGTTTTGGTCTTCTTGATCGTAGCAAAGTTTAGCTTCTTTTATTATGGAAGTTGGAGTAAAAAACTTTTCATGATGCACTTTTCAATTATTTTTCCATCCATGGTTGTGTTCGTGAATTTTTATGTACAAGTACAAGAGGGACTCTTGTCCCTTACACAAACCAAGATTAAATTGTGGTGAATGGTATATTAGCTTAAAATGGCTTAAAGAACTAAAGAAATTAGGTCAAAATTTGTTCCTTTTCTCTATACCCAAGTTAATTTTCAATCTGGAGTTGTATGTTGCATGGATGCTAAAACAAAACAAATTTTGTTATGCTTGTTGGACCTAGTTTCCTTATAAAAAAATTTCACCATCACAACCACTGAAGGATATCAATTTGTTGTTTTGCTAGAGTTTTTTTAGTTTTTGCAATTATCAATTAAAGGAAGTTAGCACAAATTGATATTGAAGTTGTAGTTGTTCATCCCAAAATACCCTAGGGAACTCCATAATTGAATTATCATAGAAGCTAGGGCTAACCCTAAATTAATATAATATTTCTTGGGCTTTGTTCAATAGGAACTTGTAGAAATGCTAAATGGAAATGGGATTTAGAAAGTGGTTAATACAAAAGAACCTTTGGTTTTCTTTGAGCATCTATGTTTTTCCCATGGCAATTTGAATATATGTTCTAACCATTAGGTCTAGTGCAAAAAAGTCTCCTTATTACTAATTGTGAAACTAACCTAGTAGCACAACATGTCATTTGTCATCTCAGGAATTCCAATGTACATAACTCTAAAGGTTGTTTGGGAGCAACCATACTTGGTGTGATACAATAGGTGAAAAGATTGGAGACATGGGTGCTTTAACAACTTCGCTTTCACAAAATTTTGTACATTGGGTTTTAGAAAATGAATGAAGTCTTCATGTTGATTTAGAATATATAGTGGGTAGATGCAAGTTATGATGGCTCACTTTTGTAATGAAACAATGTTTTTTCCTTGGGTACCCTTTATTCAAATGTGTATGATGATTAATATATCCTTAGATCTATTAATTGGGACTTTGATCGAGACTAATAATTTCATTATGAAGAGAACTGTGTGGTTATTTATTATTAAAAAAATCATTTGTTAGTAGTAATGGACTTTTGAAATTGAAAAATATGGACTGGTTGTTTAACTTGAACATCACAAAATGAAAAATAAAATATTGATTCACATTCCAAATTTCTTATGAGGACTCAATATGTAATGTAACAGAAGATGATAAACTCATATGAAAAATCTTTTTTTCAAAACATTAACCATTTAATAATTAAGGACTTCTAAATGGTTAAAATTTGACCATATTTTCATAAGTCCATATGAATTGTAATTTTTGTTTTGGTTTCTTTTTTGTCCCAAAAATACATTTTTTGAAATTTTTAGATGAGGCATTTACTATTACAATTCATGGTTTTCTCAACTGGGTTTTCTAATAAATAAATACCCAAAAGTGATGGGCGTTAAAAAACCACCCTATCAATTTGGACAAGTCATTTTGTACATGTCTAACGCAACTGGGCAGTCAAATTGCACCTTCTCATTTTTACTAGCAAAATGACTAACAAAATGACTAACTATTTGATTAAGTGGATAGTGAACCATTTGACTTGGTAAATTTTATACCTAAATTACGATTCATTTAGAAGTAACATGAAAAAAATAAAATTTAGCTGGGCTTAAATGGTTGGAAACTTGAACAATTATGAAATCATTGGGCTTAAAGAACAAGTGAAAACATTTGTGGGTATAGTGAAACCAATTAACAAAATGCTAGTTCTAATGATTTAGGATATTAGACCCATAATTTGTACTAGTGTTGAAACAACCATAATTAACCAATAACTTATGACCCAAAGGTGGTTTGACTATTTTTCATTGCTTTGTATTCACCACATTTTCCCACATCAATCAACAACCAACATGCATATTTAAACAAAAATTTGAAACAAATAAGATGTTTAAAAATACTTATAAACAACAAACTTCATTCAAGACTCAAAATCTTTAAATGCCAAACATAAACAACATTAAACATTAATCCAAAAGTGGGTTGCAATTCATTAGCCTTAAAAATAAAATAGGTTCATCTCACCCTAGTCATTTCACCTCGCTTAAAATTATGTCACTATAAGCTTACCATGTAATCATCATATTTCATTACTAATCAACATAATTTAATATTAATTAAAGTAATTCAATATAGGAAATAGGTTTATTTTGATGCTGTTGTTTTAAATATCCTAAGGTATCATACCCTAGATTATTTTAAAGTTTTTTAATTTATGTTATTCTCAACTATTCTTGGTAATTTACCCTAAGTTATTGTATTATAGGTTTTTTTTAATATTCCACCTTAAATTATTTTAAGTTATTCAAACCTAAAGGTTATTTTATGTTATTTTATATAATTCCATCATAGGATATTTTAGGCAATTATCAATAATTTTAGTCTAAGCCGTTATAAATTATTTTAATTTATTTTGCCTTATGTTATTTTAAGCTATTTACCTTCTGGTTTTTTTAACTACTTTAAATTATTTTAAATTATTCAACCTTAGGTTATTCCAAGTTATTCTTGACTATTCTAAGTAATTTTACCTTCAAGTATATAAAATTAATATACATTAAGATTTTTTTACTATTATAGGTTATTTCAATTTGGGCTATTTTAAGTTATTTTAGGCTATTTTAAAGTCCAAGCATGTTAAATTAGATTACAAATGTTTCTTTTGCAACATAGATGAAAAGTAGCCATCAAGTAGGCTTTGATATATTAAACCTAAAAATATTATTCAATTGAAAGATTAATATATATATTTTCAAATTCGTTAAAATTTCAAATAAAAACTACATGTTTAAAATAGGTTTAAGTAGATTCATGGGGAATTCAAGCAAAATTCACAATCTATTTTATAACGTTCAAGTAGGTTGTAAATAAATGAAATGTTTTTTTCTAAATTTTTTAATTAATGGGGTCTTAGAATGTACTTGTGGTTTTTCATCTTTTTGACATTCTATTCAAAATATATTTAGCTTGTAGGGTAAAAGTAGGTTTGAAAAATATATTTACCACTCAATTTCAACCATATTTTTTACCTACTTTTATTATACTAAAGTCTTCAAATTGTATATTCAACTTCCTATAAACCCAATGGAAGCATAAATGTTTTCAAAATGAAAAATAAAAAAATTTCCAATCTACTTTCTTGTTTTTTGCAAAAATTTGTCATATTTTCAAATGGGATTTTAGGTGAACATATTTTTTCATCTAATTTACCATGCTTAGACCATTTACGTTATCGTCTATTATTCTACCTTAGGTTATTATAGGTTATTATATCCTAGGCCATTATAGGTTATACTTTTGAATAACCTAATGTTATAATTTAAACCAACTTAAGGTTACCTAACCTAAAATAACACAGGGCACAATAATTTAAAAGAACTTTGAATAACCTAAGGTGGAATAGTTTGGAATAATTGGGAATAACTTAGAATAATAAAAAATAACTTACACTAAAATAAAATATAGTGGAATAGTAAAAAAAAATTTTAATAAGTTAAGGTAAAATACCTTAGGATAATGAAAATATGTTAAGGTGGAATAACTTATAATAACCAAAAACATATTTAAGGTGGAATAACCTCAAATAACTAAAAATAGATTAAGGTAAAATAACCTAAAATAGCCCATGGCGGAATATTTTAAAATTGTTTACGATAGAATAACATAAGGTGGATTAGTTTAAAATATCCTAAAATAACCTAGGGCGGATATTATTTTTAAACATAGAGGTGAAGGGAGGTGAAGGGTTAAAATTTTCACATTTGCACTATAAGTTGATGGGTTAGGTGACCTAGGTTAACATAGGTTTTTAGATGTCTAGTTTAGCCTAGGTGGCTAGGTGTTTAACCTAATTTAGCTTAGAATCTTATGCGCTCAACCTAGCCTAATTGGTTAGGTGTTTAATTTAACTATGAACTAGGAAGTTAGTTAGTGAATAAACTATTAATGAATTTGATTAAATATTATTGAATTAATAACATGTCCACAACAATTGGTCCATGTTCACTAAGGGTTGGCCATTTTTGTCATGGTAAATTTATCCAAGTTACTCGTAACTTAATGAAATATCAAGTGAATTGGGATACATATTGGTGTAATGAGTAAAATTAACCAACTACCCAAGAAACACCGAACCTAAAATTATACCCCAAAAAACACAATAGTTAGCAACATTGGCAAAATAAATAAATAAAATCACACTTACTACAAATGTGCACATGACAAGCCATAAGGACATAACATAAGTCTCATCTAATGGACTACACATGACAAAATCAAAAGCAACAAAACCTACCATTAAATGACTTGCACATGGACAACATACTGTAATTGACCTTAATAAAAATCACATGGCAAAAAATCACACAATATAATTGACCCCACATTTCCCAATTGTGTTTAAAGACCATCAAAGTTCTTCATAATCATGCCCATTTCATCATTGGGTTATTGTAAAAATTTAAAAATATATTTCCAATGCAACTACTTGGGGTTGAATGTTGAGTCCACACCACCAACAATGCACCTTTACCCTAATTACAAATACAAACCCACCATCAAAACATTTTTATAGAAACAAAATGCATGTGAAATAAATAAACAAGACAAAAAATTTGGTTGAATAAGAATATATATATATATATATATATATATATATATAATCAAAAGTTTAAGTCAAGGTCCTTTTCAAAAGGCCTTGCTCCTCAATGAATTTATTTTTTTCTTCAATTATAGTAGATGTCAAGGTAAGAAAATTAGTCACATTCATAGGTTTTTTGACCGCACTACATCCAACAAAAGTGTCATCATGCCAATCGTTATCCAAATTTTTAATTATAACCTATTTTGTTGTCAAACTGGTGTAATGAACTAATACTGAGTAGACCTAGTAATATGATAAATTGGCATAGTGTTTTATTTGATAGTGAATAGAATTGGTGCTTGACTGAATGTTTGGTAGATTATAGAACAAGTGGACAGTTCAACACGAATTTGAGTTTGGAATACATAGTTGTTTATATTAACTTGTTATTGTTAAAGGATTTTTTTGTATAAAATAATACCCTTTCATGAGGAAAGAATTTTGTTTTCTTGTTATCTTTTACAAACTTGTAATGGAAAGGTATATTTTCTTTATTGCAATTTGAGTATGTTTAGTTAAAATCATGCATAAATTGTGTGCAATGCACGTGTTTTTTTTATAAATTAAAAAACCTATTATTGAGATAAAAGAGGAAGATACAACCTATTTGAGGGGCATATGGAAAAATCCATCAACATTTGGCGACCACATAGTGCATTAAAATTGTAAGCATTTGCATTTTCAATCTTTGGTCATAAAAGAAATTTTTTCAATTTTTTATTTTTTGTTTTACCATTTAAGCAATTTTCTTAGGATTTTGACATAGTGAGTCAATAAAATATTAGTATTCTTATAACTTTTTGCTACGTTATTTTTATTAAAAAATATTAGTTTTAGATATTAAGTATCATATTGATAAAAAGGATTTAAGGAATTAGTATTTGTACATGTCTTAAATATCTCAAGAACAATTACAATAGGACTTAAAAGGCAATTGGAGATGGTTACATCATAACATGTGCCCAACAAAATATTACCACAAGAACAACCATATATGTCCATAAGCCAAAGGGATACAACCTATTGATGTTCTCAACATCAAATCCCAACAAATACACCTTTTCAACAAATATTGGTAAAGCGAGAAGAATGGACGGAACCACAAGTACCTTTAGTCAGTTGTTTTTTGACACCCTAACATTCATCCTAACAATCAAGGCCAAACACATAACTGGGTGGAAATCAAACTGCACTTTTTTTAGCAACTAATGAAATAACCTTTACATGCCAGAGGTGGGCACTTACAATTTTTGGATATTATATTCCCAAGGTTATTACACTGTCATGAAACACTTATTGATGCATATTTCGTCTTTAAACCAGTTCCCTCTTTGAATCCAACCACATCAGATTTGGAATTGGAGCACAACCAACTTTTTAATTGGTTGGAACAATTACGTAGCTTGGAACAATGACCTTCACACTAATCTAGTTCTCAACCACATGTAGAATTAATGGAAGTAGTCACACTATCTATTGATGTCCAACAAACACCACCATTAATCCATCATGTTTGACTAACTATACATGTTATGCAGGGAACAATTGAACAACCACCAATTCAACAAAGTATGTGTTAATTGCAAGCGCCCATCCCACTATTGACATTATAACATGTGCATATTGTCAACAAGTTGGTCATGAATTCAAAAATTGTCCCTTTGCAAATGATAAACTCAAATAATTGATGAGAAAAGCGATCATGATAGATTTACAACCTAATGTTCCAAGCACACCAACAACACACATTGGTGTACATGTGCAGCAACCTTGACCACAATCAAGTCTGGGCAATGGAACAATACCAATTAATCAACAACTAGGCTAGCCACAACCTATTAGACTTCTTATAGCATGACAACTTAGAATTGTACCTTATTCACCATACTCGATGTGCTATCATAATCTATCACCTTTTGTACCTATGGATTTTAATATGTATTCAACATATTACTTTGGGATCAAAGGATTTTATCCATTGATTCTGAAGATTAAAACAACATATGTAGCTGGTCTTAATCAATCAAAACCGAAGCCACTTGCTAAGCAACCAATGCAAACACAATACCCTACTCAAGTTCACATTTCTAGACTAGGACAACCAATCTTGAATTCAAGAGGAATACTTGTTCAATAGTCAATGGTAACATCCTTACCTATACACTCCCCTATCACTATTGGACTATAAATTTATTGTGGAAGTATGCCACCTCAACTACCAAGAACAACAATTCCACATCAATAATTGGGTGAAGGATCGCCTGGAAACTCACTTGATGGAAACCCATTTGGAGGACCACCACCTAATCCAATTATTGGTACATATGGATGGCCAATCCCTAACCCAAGAATGTTCATACCACCTAGGTACCCACCAATTATAGTACAACCTGAATCAATTAGCAAATTGTTATACATAAAGCTTCAATATCCAACATATGTGAAGGATATTGACCTTGATGTTCATATAAACATATTCAAAAAAATGATCAATGCAAATGGGGAGACTATGCAAACAAACATCATGAACCTATTCAATTTTACTTTGAGAGACAATATTTTAGATTGAGGTGAGAACTTTGTACAAGACCATCATAATTATACATTTGAGGAGTTGCAACAAGTGTTTTGCAAGTGTTTTTAAACTATGAAGAATGACAAATAAGTTTATGTACAATGGAGGAATCTACAACAAGAAGTTGGTGAATGAGTATAGGTCTATTATAAACATTTGTTGAAACTTGCAAATCGTTTGCAAGCCAAAAACACTATTGTTTTTCTTACTATTATTTTCAGGGTGGGTTTGCAACCATACTTAATATTAGTAACTACAAGTATGGAAAGAGATTCCTTCATTAAACACAAGGAAATTGTAATGATTTGTGAAGAAAGTGGACTAGTTATAACAAATTATAATGCTTTGTTAGCCTAACCAGAAACTAAACTAGTTGTGTAACTAATAATTAACTATACCATAGTTAAACAATAACTAACCTATTCAAACTACAAAAAAGTAGGTCATGCCAAGGAAACCTGTCATAATAGAAAAAACAATAATCAAGATAACTAAACATGTAGTTGAAGTTATTGCACAACCTATAAACCAACTAGAGTACCATTACGATATCCTACATTATTTGTTCTAGTGTTACACATTGGTTGGGAGATTATTTTAGAAAGATTGAGGTTCAAAAAATGTTTCACACTAAAACAAACCCTATTGCTTTAATAGTTTTTTAACCCTCTAAACCTCATAAATACTTGTTAATGTAGTTGATGTTGTCACAACACATAGTCAAATATTAGAACAATAAATACTAAAAGAATGAAAATTAGTGAAGGCAAAAGTAATAGTTGATTAACAAATCGAAGAACAAATACATGACTCCGTTGCCCATATTATCAAAGAATTGTAAAATGGTGATCTTAGGTCTTAAGCATCATGTTGATTTGAATGCACCACTTCATTCAAATTGGGCAAGATTGCTAAAAACCACAAATCAATCAGTTATAAGCAAACAACATGTTAATTTGCTTGAACAATAAACAAGACTAAAGAAAACTTTGGAAGAGATACAAATAAACGTCAGTACACAAGTTTTGGAAACCAAATATCTTCTCAACTTGGGACAACTTTTGAAGATTGTACCAAACATCAAGCGATATATTTTTAAATTGGTTAAGATTGTTCAATGGGTGTGATCTGAATCAATTCCGTTTGAACTAATGTGTGTAGCAGCTACCATTGACCATCACATGGTAGTAATCCAAGTTCAAGTGGGCAATTTTTTTATAAATGATGTACTTTTTCATGGTGGTTGCAACTAGGCTAATAGGAGCCACTAGTGCCCCCTTAATTAATTACTTTTTTGGGAACATTCTTGAAATATTCTCAAAAAAAGTTTTCAAAAAAATCTCTTAAAACATTTTTTTAAAAATTTGTACTATTTTGTTAATGTTTGTGTTAAAAATTTGGCAAAAATTTGTCATTTTCAAAGTTTTCAAAGTCCATTTACAAGTCCTTTTATTGCTTAAAAATAGTGGTTACAAGTTTTTTAATAGTACTTTTGAAGGTCCAAATGTTAATGAAATAATTTCATATTTTGGATATTTATAAAATAAGATATTAAATTTGATAATGTGCAAAACATTTAACTTATTTTCAAGTTAAAATTTTATTAAAAAAAATTTGGTGTAAAAAACATAGAATTGAAAATGGTTACAATTGTTTTCAGCCCCTATTGGCATGACTACACCCTACAGGTTCTAGAATTAACATTATCACTAAGGAATTAAGAGTGCAATTAAGTCTATCAAAGTTTAACCCAACACCTTATAACCTTCGAATGGTGGATCAAACCATACCTAAACCACTTGGTTTTATTAGGGGTCTAAAGATCTTTGTTCATGGCATTTTGTATATAGTTACTTGTATTGTTAAGTTCCTAATGGTACCACCCAAGGATGGGTTCGCCCTTTACGGTTTTCAATGACTGGTCTATTCACTTTGAGAAGTTCAAAAAGCGTTTTTTAAAGTGTAAGGAATTTGGTATTAGTCTAAACCTAGATAGGTGTGCATTATAGTCTTTTTAGGAACTATCCTAGGTTTCATAGTGTCTACAAGAGGTAAAGTTGTGGATTTTAAGAAAGTTGAAGCCTTACTGAACATGCGAGTACCTACTACTAGGTCCTTTAGGAAATTCATGTGTTCAATGGGATGGCTCTATTCTATAGGTGTTTTATTAGGGACTTTGCCTCAATCATGTCATCTATAACCAAATTATTTTGTAAAAATGAAGTTTTTGGGTGGAAAAAAAAATGCCAAAATGCTTGGGAAGATATTAAGAATCGATATGTATAAGTACCTATTATCATTACTCCTAATTGGGAGTTATAATTTCATGTGCACATGGATGCATCTTAGTTGGCAGTAGGAGTAATACTTGCTCATAATTCAACCAATTATGTACACCTTTAGATTACTAAACTCAACTGAAAGAAACTATACCATTATTAAGAGGGGAACTTTAACAACGGTTTATGTTCTGCATAAATTCAGGCATTACTTATTGGGTAACCGGTTTGTGTTTTATGTAGACCATATAGCCTTAATTTACCTTATAAATAAACTTCAAGTTTTTGGCATATTAATTAAATGGTTTATATTATTTTTGGAATATGACTTTAAGATATTATATAAACTTGCACTACAACAAAATGTGGGTGCAATTCATTAGTTTTTGTTCACTAAACCAATGAATTCATTACTTCCTCACTAGGTCCCATTCATTATAATCAGTGAATTCATTCAAAATCAAAAGAAATCACTTGGCATACAGGGACACATTTTGTTGTAATGCTAGTAGATCCCATTTAATGGTAGATGCATTGAATAGGCTACTTAACCATTTTGAACTGGTTAGTGTACCTAATCAAAACATTCATGCTCACTTGTTCACATTACAACCTGAATGGTTACATAATGGTTTTGAGTACCTATATAAGGGAGTGATGCTTGAGAGATATAGTACTTCCCAAAGACAATCTCTAATTCAAAAAGTTAAACCATTTGTATTTGAAGATGGAGTATTCTACCAATTCAGGCAAGATAATAAATTCTATTGTGTTTTACAACCAGAATAAGTACTAATTATTTTGCAAAAGCTACATATTGGAGTTGTTAAAATACATTTTTCTTTAGATATTACTGTGATGAAAATTCTTGATGTTGGATACTAATGGCCAACAATGAATTGTGATGTTCATGAATATTTGTGAAGCCTATGATTAGTGTCAAAGAACATGTAACCTATTGACACAAAATTTGGCTAAGTTGATTACACTTTGCTCAAAGAAATTTTTCAAAAATGGGGATTAAACTTTATTGGGCCTATCAAAACCAACTATCAAGGACACAAAGAACCACAAGAACAAAGGCTAAAAAAAAGGTTTAATTTTAACTTTCAAACAAAGAATAAAATAAAATAATGTGATTAAAAAACAAGAACATAAGATCTAAAAGCAAGAACATAAGATGTGCATGGTAAACATGAAAATATATCTTTATTATACTATTGTATGTAAACATGAACATGAAAAGAACTTGACAAGGCTATGGTGCAAAATTGTGCCTAATGTTGAATAGATTAAAGGAAATGAAGGTTCCTATTCCTATTTTACCCCTTTGGGGACTTAACTCAAGGAAGCTTCCAGGGAGGCTTCTATGTGTGCATCAAGTAAATAAGTTTTTTGGGAACCTTCTTAATTAGAAATCAACTATTCATAAATTAACTAAAACTTAATTACAAGTTAACTAAGATTTAATTGGACTAAGACTTAATTAAAATTTAATTAAAATTTAACTATGATTTAATTAGGATTTAATTGGGATTTAATTAGGATTTAACTATCATTTCACAAAGGTTTAATAAGGATTTAACTAAAACTTAATTGGGATTTAATTGAGAGTTAATTAAAACTTAATTAACATTTAACCAAGATTTAGTGAGGAGTTATGGATGAACATTATGGATGAATTCCATATATTGGAAGATGGTGTCTAATGTTCGCATTCGTCACACTAACAAATCGATATTATGAAAATTGATATATTTTGGTTGCTATTAATTATGCAACTAAATGGGTAGAGGTGAAAGTTTTACATACAAACGTAACTACTATTATTATGAAATTCTTGTATGAACACATTTTCACATAATTTGGTTGTCCACTCACCACAAGTGATTAATCAAGGTACCCATTTCATCAATGATGTTATTTATTATTTGGTCGATCATTTCATCTTATGACATACTAATTTTATTGTCTATTATCTTCAAGGAAACAAATAAGTTGAGTCTACTAACAAAGTTTTTGGGACATTATTCACAAAATTAGTGAATGAAAATATAAATGGCTAAGATGAGCACATGTGTCCATAGTCTCATTTTCCTATAGAACTGATTTCAAAGTTGAAACTAGTCATACACATTTGTAGTTGGTTTATGGTTTATACCCATTACTACATGTAAAATACTTATTACCATATAAACCAATATAAGTCTGTGACCCAACACATATCAAAGTTTTAACTAGTCGTTTGAATTATAAAAACTTCAATAAAACCAGCTAATAGCACATTAAAATTAATTTTTTTAATGAACTTGTGCCATGTTGATCATTTAGCTTAAAAGCCATTTTTTCCCCTTTGGGACAAATTCTTAACATTAACTTGCACTACAAAAGGGTAGCATACAACACATCATAACATTTGTGGATTGTAAGAATTTATGGTAACAACACCATTAACCATAGAAAGCCCCAATGATTGAAAATGCGATAAAAAGGTACCATAATTTTTAATTAGCTTAGAGTTTGGAATAAAAAGTTGTTAAACTATCTCCATGTATCAAGATTAAATGCCTTTTATGATCCAATCCCAAGGGGGACACTTAATGTAAAGTTTGGGATTTACATGCATCAAACGACCATTTTTAAAGGGGGTATTAGATAATTGTCCAACCTATTTTTTATCACTTATTATTATCTAATTTTCTAATATATACATATTAAAGCCACTCTATATTAATTATAAACCACTATTTCATATTATTACATACCTTATATTATAATTAAATTAACTATTTGAATGATATGTACCTTATTTTAACTAATTAACTTATAATTTTTACCCAACAACCAATATATTGCACCTTATATTTTTACTCATGTATTTTTTACTCTTTTTTTGTATTGTTATTCCCCTCGGGGATCCAATTGGGGGTAATTCCATTGGGGCATTAGTTGATGACATAAACTCATCATGTTTGTGTAGCAAATGTTTCATTTCTTGATGCCATCCTTTTAGTTACATGTATAAAACACTAAAAAATACATGAAAATACAAAACATAGTGAATTACCAAAACCATGTCAAACATGCAAATAGTTGTAACAAAACCATATATAATTGCATCTCATAACTTTAGGGTTCCACATAATTACATTAGAAAAGAATGAAACATAGAACAAAAACATACAAAATTGGATATCATAATTTTAAGGTTCCACAAAATTAGACCATACAAGAATGAAACACATGTACCAATCAAAATAAAGTCACATTGAAAAAAAACCATTTTAGAATTGAAATCATATAGAATTGATCTCATAGTTCAAAACCATATTGACTGAAGTTGCACCATAAAATAACCACCTTAGAATTGAACCATATAGAATTGAATTTCACATTTACAAATAACTTTAATAAAATTATATAAAATATAATGAGACACCAAAAACTTATTAGAAAAAAGCTTTTGAACCACCTTAGAATTGGATATACACATGGATTTCATAGCTTTAAAGTTCCACGAAATTACACCAAAAATGAAACACGCTCATAAGAAATTGTTAGACCATCTAAAACAAAAGGAGTTGGACACACACACACACATTAAAGCCACCAAAAATGAAACACACACATTCAAGAACAAACCACCAAAAATGTTGAATCAAAGCTTTTGCCTAGAGGAGAGTAGACCACCACAAAGGATGGTCAATAGACTTTGTGAATTGATTCATCAATTTGTTACTCAAACACAACACAATCACAACTTCAATAGAGTATATAAGACAAAGTACATGAAAAGACATGTCTTGATCAAAAGAAACCACCATTTAGGTCTTATGATCATCCTCTTTTTAGTTACAATTTTTGTTTTCAATCTATTATGGTATTAGCTTCTTCAAGTGTGTTATAGGTGCTAAAGTTAGGGGTTTTTAACAACAATTTGGAAACAACTTAAAGGAGTCTACTTTGTGCATTATTTTGGTTTTATAAGATTGTGGAGGTGGTTGTTTCATGGGGTGTGGAATTTAAAGGGATAAATTTGGTCATCCAAAACATTTTTTCTTTGAGGGGGAGGAATTTGAAAAGGAATTGGAAAAATGGAATTGATTATTATAGTTTGAGCTATTAGGATCAAAATTGAAAGCAAATTGGAAGGATTCAAGGAGATAAGAAAAACCACAATTTTATCTTTAGCTATAATTAAAAATAGTGGGCTAAGGATAAGAACATGGCTTATGATTTCCTTTCAATGGTAGGGGTTTTTTGGAATGACTTGGGCGGATAACTAGACCTTCACAAATGCCTTAAAACTTTAGACTTAGCATGCACACACGTGCACCCACACACACACACACATACACAATCGCACCATATCACCCCAAAAAGAAACATTGTAACAAAATGCACTAAAAACACACCATTGCATTAGACCACTATAAACATACCACAAGCATAATGCATTATCACATCAAATCACCAAAAGAAAAAATGTTGTACCAAAATCATTGCACCAAATCATTAAAAATCGCAAGAAAAATGTAAACCAAACAAATAGTTGTTACAAATTATTAGAAATTGCAAATGAAAAATAAAAAGTTGTCACATTGTTGCAAATGAAATAGTTATAATAAACCAGAGTCATAAAAAACACTAAGCAAAAAACAATGTTGTCACACCTTTGCAAAAGAAAGAACTACCGTAAACAACCAAAAGCCACAAATGCAAAGCAAAAAGTTGCAGTACACCACTAGAAATTGCAAAAAAATCTAAGAAAATAGGAATGCAAACCAAACAAAAAGTTACCCCACTATCACAAAATAAAAAATTGTCATGAAAATTTTAAGAAGAAAACAATGGGAGAAACCTTAAACCTATTTAAAACATTAAAACCTCAGCAGGTTTTTGAGAGTTCTTTCCACCAAAAATAGGTGGGTAAAAGGTTCCAAGTTTTACCCTAGTTCTACCCTAATTGTGGTTCAGAAATAAGGGAAATATTAAGAATTTTCAATATTTGGATCCGATTAGGTTAAATTTTACATCTAGTTCTAACATTTGGATTTGTGTACTCCAACAATGGTTTTGACCCTATCTTTATGCTCATGATCAAAGCTAAGGCATAATAAAGGAAATGAATTAAAAATAAAACCTAAACATTTTTTAATTCAAGTACTTTCCCATAAATGTGGGAAAATGCAAGAAAACAAGTCTTAACAATTCCAAGGGGATTTTCATTTTGGGAATTTAAAAATGTTTTAAATATTTGAATGAAGGTTTCAAACCTAGGGCTTTCTTTACAATATTGGAAAGGCTTTGAAAAGCATAATACTAAATGGGGTTGCATTCACAAAACAAAAACCATAACCATAAATTATGGCCATTTGAAAGGTCAAAAATCAAATTGCCAAAATGAATATGAATATCAATCACTTAGTTGCTCGACAAATGGCTCAAATTGACTTTCATTCAAAAGCATATACATTGTTGGAAAGCTTTTTTCAAAGGCTACAAATTTGGCCTAGTAATTTTGAATCAAATGCAAATTGAAAAAGTTATAAATCCCCAAAGTGATTAGACTTATAACTTGTCAATTTTGAAACTTTCATTTGGGAATCACAAGGAAAAGTGACATTTTGATGTAACATTTGTGAAAAGTTAGTAGGAAAATGATGACTTTTCTTAAAAATTGACAAGATTCTTTACCACATATACCATTTAACCATTTGACAAGCTTAAAGGTGTCACATTATTTTTTCACTGTTGAAGTGATTAGATACCTGAGATGATTATTGCAAAGACAATATGATTTGTACAACCGATTCATAATATGTACATAGTACCTATTATATAGTTTTCAAAAAAATTGATGTCATAACCTCATTGTAGGTTTGATGGGAATTAATTATTGTTGAAAATGTCAAACCCTCTAGAATTTACTTGTTTTAAATGCCAAAATTTGAGGAAATTATTAGCCTGGAACCCAATCTTTTTGGAATTGCACTTATTTTCTATGGCACCTAAATTCTCTATTGCATCACATTGGGCTTTCTCCTTCTTCATAGTGATTAAGGTTTCAAGATTGTTAATGTGATGTCTTGCATGGGGTTATGTGGGTAGAGTTGAAGATGAGGGTCTTTAAATTGGAGTAAAAGAAGAGTTCGAGACAGATCTTGACAAGAAAGCTTTGATCAAGAAAGCAAAAAATCAAGAGTTCAAAATGTAGGTTTGTCAAGTGAAAACAACTAATTCCATTGTTAAACTAGATGTGAAGAAAGTCAGTAACCTTAAGTCAGAATTGATTGAGAGAAGAATTGAATGACAGACCAACAAGCCCTTGCACACATAGGAACATAAAGGTAGGGCAATTTATACAAAATTTGGTGGAACATTATCTCTCCTCTTATCTTTGTGAAAAAAGTAGTAAAAAAAGTTGTAAAAGGTCTCATTCTCAAGAGGTCAAAAGTCTGGAAAACCTACCAAAAAAACTGCTTATATTTACTGCCAAAGTTCCATGAACTATTTCTTACTGCCAAAGTGATTTTGAAAAATAAAATAATGGTTCAACACCCCAGTGCTGAAAGCTGAAAAGCTACTACAGTAATGCCTAAGGATTTGGAAATTGTCTAGTGACACAGCTGGTTGCAGCAAAGTATGAAACAAGATGGTTCAAGTTCCAGTTTCAACAAGATGCTGACCATGCAGGATTTGACCATATAGTTAATATTGGACTCAGAAACGGCCTGAATCCCAAAATCAGCCCAGACCGGTTTTGCCATACAATTTGCAATGTTTCAACATCAGACATTTCACCACATGAAAGGTCTCATGAAAGGAGCAGCATTATTGCTGCAGGCAGCATCAAATTCAAGCAAGACAAGAAAGATTGTGGCTGCTGCATAACAGACCAACTCAAACGAGCTCACAAGGCAGATAACTTACAAAGAAATGAAATCAAGTCCGTGTGAGTTGACTTGCATCACATCTAATTTCTACTGTCATTTGAACTCCCCCATTCAGTGGGTTTGTGAATTGGAAGGGGGCTCAAATCAACTTCCAGCAGCTTGATTTCCCCTTCATTCACAAGTCCTGCCTTTCAAACAAATCAGAAGTTAGTGGCTATTCCTTGGACTGCCAAACTACCAGGTCACAAAGTACATAGAAGTTATGGGACTACATAAGCTGAGAAGGAGTAATGTGTGATTTTGTCTCATATCCAGTTACCTTACTGACCAGACCAGTAGCTAACAAATACCCTCCAGTCCTTCCAACGCCATTCCCTCAGCATAGCAGAGTTAGAACCTTCCTTTCAATGCATCATGAGCCTTACTTTGATGTTGCACATGAAAGAAGCAACTTGTATTCCCTACCTACAAAAAATCTAGTGCTTACCCTCTTTTCCCATATTTGTGGTCCTCTATATTGACCTCAGGTTGCAATTAATGCAAAATAATAAAATCACAAACTCAATCATATCATCTAATGGCCTATTTCTACTAATCAAACAGGCTCTGATGTAACACATCCCAGGATCACAAGATATCCTCAGGTTGCCACAGCTGCTTGCGAGCAAGTAAAATCTTTTCATCTGCATCTGAAATCTCATCCTTTTGAGCATCCAACACTGTAGACCAAGCATTCCAGTGTAGCGCATCAAGCTGCTTGCTAACTCGATCAATTAGATAACCTCTGTCACGCATAATAACAAGACCATATGGTCGCAGAAGGCGGTCCATCTCTAGCAGAAGATCCTCCACGCTGCAGTCATGATCATAGATATCTGAGAGTACACCCCAGGCATGTAGCAGATCATATGTCCGTGGGTATGTGGAGTATGCTTCACACCTGCACAAGACCATCCAGATAAGAAACGCCATAACAATAATATTGATGCATATTCCAAGAGAATGTTTAACAGCTAATATCAGCAGGTGGATCTCTTGATGCATTCATTGAGTTAACAATTTCTAGCTAGTTCCAAAACAAATCCCCAATTTTATGCATTTCAATTGCAAATGAATAACTTATCCAAGAGCAAACACCCCACTTACTGTGCATCAAGTGACAGATGTATAAGAAGTGACAGATGAATTTACCAATTATGGTAGGAACCAATAAACCCACGATCGTAGACAACTTTGAGACTGTTGGGGCTTGAGTATGGAACCACATTCATCACCCACACTGGCATGTTCATTGCTCTCAATGCTGCAGCAAAACCACCCAAATTGGCATTCATGTCCATTATGTTGCGGATACTATTTTGCTCCACCTGCTTTGCAGTTTTCAGCTGCTTCCAGTAAAACTCCACCCTTCTCTTCCATGCATTCTGCATATAGATGTGCAAAACCCCTCAGAATGCTCAGCTTGCTTGCAATTCAGTTCACACTGCCCCAAAGTCTAAATACATGGCAAACAGACTGCCAACCTGGAACTATTTCCAAAGATGCAAATACAAAAAGTGACTACATGAACAAATCTACCACCAACTAGTGATGGTAACTAAGTGATCTGGTCTAGTTTTCAGGAAAATTTGAAGCAAAGAGCTTACCGAGTTGTCAGCAAAAGCTTTTTCATTGAGACCAAGATCTTTCAGGCGTGGAGGAGGGGTAGACATGCGCTTTGGCCATGGCTCCAAACCCCTTCCAACTGCTTCAACACAGCCACCAAAATTACAATACCTGTTGGATAATCTGAATGCTAGAATGATGAATAGCAAATAGAACTTCAGGTGAATTTTTTTCAGAAAATGTGTCCAAAAGAAGGCTTGGAAAGGCATGCAAAGAGAAAACTGCAGAGTCACAGGGCTAACTGGTGTGAGTTGTAGAGGCTCACATCCAATGAGTGGAGTGATGCAAGTCTTCATAGGTTCTTGCCAGGCTGCATCAATATCTACACTGTCACTGCACACTAGTGGCTCTGTACCTACTTCTCGCTTTTCATAGCACTCATTTGTTAGTGGCTTGGCCCAAATCACAGTCTGTCCATCTTTGGCAGCAATTGTCCAGCACATGCGGCCAACCAGGTCCACCATTTCTTTCCATGTGTTTGCATCTTCTGGATCATCCCGATACACAGGAGGAGATGACCAGGCAAAGTACCCACCAGGCCTTAAAAGCCTATCAACCTCCAGAAGCAGAATACCACCCCGTTGTGCCCAGTCAATTCGACACCGAGAACAGTGGGCCAAATCAAAAGATTTGCTTGGATAAGGAAGTCGCATTGTGCCAAATACACCTAGGGTTGCAGGAATCCCTCTCTCCAATGCGAACTGTATCTGGTTCTGGTGTACATCATTGGGGGCCAAAGACATTGCTAAAATGTCCAAGTCAAGTAAGTAGGCACCAAAGCTTGCCACCCCACACCCCACATCCAAGACAGTCCTTATTTTACCTCCACTGCTGAGATTCCCATCCTTGTTCTTGAGCATCTGTAGGCAAAGCAACGTTCTCACTGTCATGAACAAAACAACATTCATCATCTTCTCCAGATTTAGAATCTGAAGAACTCTAGACAGGAACATTACAAGTTCTATCACAGAACTTCCTGGACAAATTCCAAGCAAAGAGGGAACAATCCAAAACCTGCTTTTACCAGAATATGATCATCAAGTACTTATGTCTTCAAAATAAATTAGTCTGCTTTAACTGCTTGCTAAACTCCATCTGCACAATTCTGATTGACCTTTTCATCTCCACCATCTGTGATGGAAGTGATCAATAAACCAGCCCCTCCTCAGGGAAGAGAAGAGTTGTGCAACTGTTCTCTTAAAAGGAAATTTCTCATTAAAACAGAAGACTGTTCTTTAGATTACCAAGGAGATGAGGAAGTGGACTCCAGATTTTCCCACTGAATCTTTGGTGATTTACCCTATACCACTTATGGTTAGGTAGCACACATAGCTACAGGTCCAACTTACGTAACAAGACCCCATATCACAAACATAATCTCAAACTTATGCAAGAGCACATACCTCACAGAAAGCCCACAGTCAAGCCTCAGAAACTTCCAAGTTTAAAAACACATGGAAATTCAACAGCAAGTGCAGGTGCTTCAAATAGTTTGAGTGCACAAGTTACCTTCCCAAGATGTACAATGTACTTGTCAGCACCATCAGGAAAGTGGGTGCCACCACCTGGAAAGTTGACCTTCTGGTTGTTCACCACCATCCAGTGTTGATCGGATTTCTCAGTTGCAAGAAATGTATGAGGAACATTGGCTTGCCATACTTCGTCCCTGCTTGCTGGCCACCTGATTGGCACCTGTGCACAGGTGCTCCCACTGTGCTATCTCGTTATCATGCAAAGACCAAACAACAGACCCATATTCCCTGTCTCTAATAACTAGCATGAGACCATATTTATGCAAAAGACGGGACATGATTTTGTTTATCAGTGGTGATTACCCAGCCACCTGGGATATCAAAACTTCCTAGAATCAGTGGAGACTCGACAAGCCTCCAGTTCCAGGTCAACTCTATACTAACTGGTGTGAATGATGATTCCAGAGCAAAAGAGTGCTTAGGATGGCTTAGAATGCTCTGCAAGCATTGTGACTGCTGTGTACAAGCAAGAAAGAGACAGTGGGTGATGAGTGATATTATACCTTGTAATTAGGAGGGGGAGGAATCAAGCAGTTAAGACGGCGCTCTGGAGGTGGGCAATGGCGCTCATAGTGTTCCATGAGAGATGTATTGAGCTTGATCTTCATTTGTGTTTGAAGTCGTCTGTCCAGACAGGGGATCAAATCTGTATACTGCGAATCACAAACCTGCAAAACCCCCAAACCTAAAACTCTCAAAACAACTAACTATCCCTGCATAAACATTGTTCAGATTTCATATCTTGTTTTGATTCTGCTCTTACCAAGCAATGAATATTTGCCTTCAACAAACCACAATCATCATCATCATCACAAGTCTGAGATTATTTATTTATTTCTATTGAGAATGAAAGTATTGTATCTGAGCATACTGGGATGGATTTGAGCGGAAGATCATCGGTTCCCTCGTCGTCGCTGCTGCTGCTATCATCTGCTGATGATTCGGATTCCTCAACAGAAGATCTCTCATCTCTTGTATCTTCAATTTCTTTATCATTTTCGTCACTGTCGTTGCTGTCATTCTTGTCTTCTGAGTCATCTTGGCCATCTGACTGCTCGTATTTCTCGTCAGTCTGCTCGTTATTACCGGTTGTAGCCGCCGCCTCCTCCTCCTCTGCTGTGACACGAGCATCGAGGAGCTTCCCCGTATTGTCGCGGAGCTTTGCAGTGAGAGGATGATCGTTCTCCTCCTCCTCCTGTTCCTCCTCCACAGCCGTGACTTCCAAAGCTTTGGAAGAAGAAACAGACCAATCAGAAGAAGAAGAAGAAGAAGAGCCGCGGCCGGCGGCGGCATTATTATCATCCGAGAAACGCTCCTCCCTAATCAGTTTATTCTTGTTGTGAAGCCGATGATATCTGAAGAAAGAACCATGGTAAATGGACAACAACGACAACATTAGAACCATGCTACACGCAATGAGCAGCACTCGCCTCTTCTGCGCGGCGGCCACTCCATCTGCATTCCGCCCCCTCATTCTCTGAGAACTGACTGCCCCAAACATTCAACCGCTTGGTTCTTCTCCGCCCTCTTGTTCTTGCACGTCAAATTCCTACCCGATGCTCAATACCCTAAAACACTGAATTCAACAACATGTGCTCCTCACCAGTCGCAATAGGCAAAATGCTTCCAGTCATCCACGATATAAACACCACTATGTACTCGCAATACATAAGTAATAATGCTTCCTCCGCGTCTGAAAGACTTCAATCAATCTGTAAACCTGACAAACATCCGCATGTAGACGACCACTGCATTCATTCCAGTGCAGTCATGATTCGCGATGTTCGTGTTTTCTCGCCTCCTCCTCACTGACTGAGCGGCTTTAAGAGTCCGGGAAAAAAAAAAAACGGACAAACAAACAAACCCAAAAAAATATTTTTAAATCCCAAAAAAATGCCAAATGCTCAGTGCTTCAAAGGACGCAAGGTCGACAACTTCCCTTGTTGTTACAAAGCTATAACTTAACCATCATCGTCTTGGGACTCGCGTTTCCTTTTCTTCCTTACACACGCACGCACAGGCAGCAGTGTCGTGTGTCGAATTTGCACGGAATGGAGAGCATGATGAGACAGGAGACGACGACGACCTCGTTTGATCCGCTGATTAGGTTACAGTCTTTTTTTCGCTGGATATATATATATATATATATATATATAATCTTGACAAGTGCTTTTTTGAAATTCTCAATTGCCAGAATACTTCCATATTTAGATTGCAACCAAATTTGGCTAAATATTCCTGTACATGATCGCCATTCTGGCTACATCACAAAATTGACAGGAAAAAAAAAATGATTAGCTAGGTACCAGCCTTTTCTTTTGACTGGCTATACAATAGCCAGAAGCTATATTAAAAATTAAAAGTGCTAATTCAAGTGCATCTATAAAAATAAAATCTCAATAGCCACATTTTGACTAAAATTTAGGAAAAACAGCCAGATTCCTATACATGGTTCAAGTAGGCAGCCTCAAACTTATAGATAGCCAGAAAGCTAAAAATTAAAAAAAATAAAAGTTCTTAAATGAAGTGTTTTTTGGAGATTCTCGATAGCCATATTTTGATAAAAATTTAAGAAACTTTTCAAGGTGCCACTGCACCACATACATTGGTTCTTCAAAGTAGGTAGCCCAAAAAAAAGGGGGATATTTAACAAATTTTGCTTTCATATTATTTAACTAGTAGCCAAATTTGGCTTAAATATCCGTAGGTCATCGCCATTTTGGCTACGTCACAAAATTGATCCCCACAAAAAAAGAGGAACCTACCTACTTAGGGAGCGAATCGCGCAAGCGCTATTTACGCTAATCAAAGAGTAGCCCTGGCGGCGAGCCCAGAATAGCCAACCCCACCACCCCACTAAAATTACCCAATTCCATTTAAGCGGTTGTGCATTATTTATTCTAAACTGGTAGTAATAAGTAAGTGGGGTCAAACGCCAGAAACAGCTCACTTCTGGCTGGCTGCCTGGCGGGGTGCCTGGAACTAAAGCAAAGCAGGGGTGAGAGTGGTAAGTGGGTCGGTGGGTGGGGTGGGTTAGTGGGTAGGTGGGTCTGGATGGATAACAAATGATTTTTAATTTTCTCGTTGTTCAGATGGGGTCCCCATTTGTACAGTTGCCCGTCCTCTTCTGTACTCGTAGAAACGGGCAGCGGGCAAGCTTTCAGAATGGAACGAGGTGCCAGAGAGAGAAAAAAAAAAAACGGGTAGGCTGCTCACCCTCTTCATGGCACGGCACTACATAGCATAGGTACGTGTCAGCCAATTCTGCTCTTGGAATCAGCTAGCCCAGTTCCACCTGTTCCAATCTTGGAATGTGGCAAGTATATTAGGGCACGCAACTATGCCAATTCTGGTCTCAGAAATGGTCAAGTAGGAGCAGCTGTTCCACCTTGGAAAAGTGGTAAGGTGTGTCAGGGCCAATAATCAATCGATGTCTCCATTCACATTAATGAGAATTCTATTTATAGGATTTTTGTTTTCCTCAATAATGTAACGAGCCAACCAACATCCACGTCCATCCCATCCACATTTTTGTCATTTAACATCCAACCACTAGGGAGGATTCTTTAAAAACTTCATCTAAATACAATTTTTTTGTGCAATCCTTCAAATTTGGATGAACCAGACAATACATCCACAGAAATGTTGGAAATGGGTTGGCATTGGATAAAAGTTGGGAAAAAATACCGCCAACATTGCAAAGTTTCAGGGCAGACTGCCCCCTCACCAAAAACTTTCTGAGAATGCCCAGAAGTTTCAGGGCAGACTGCCTCCTCACCCCCAAAAAAACAACTTCTGGGTATGTCCATAAGCTTCAGGGCAGCCTAGCCCGCTCATCCAAAAAATTCTGGAAATGCCCAGAAATTTCAGGGCAGCCTGCCCTCAGGATGACAATCTATCTCCAATGCTGGAACTTTTGGTGTCGAGTTTCTCTTGACTCAATCCATTGAAGTCCAATTTCTTGAGTTGCCAAATGTCTTTTGTAATGTTGCCAACATCACCCATTTGGCAAGTAAGATTGGAGAAGGGTTGGAAGTTGAAGCTCTTGCAAGCATTTTGCAAGACCTACGGTAACAATGGTCGAAGCTCTTTAAAGCATTTTGCAAGACCCATGGTGACAATGGTCAAAGCTCTTTAAAGCATTTTTCAAGACTCATGGTAACTATAGAAATGACAAACATTAAGAGGTTGGCAAGGAGCATTTCATTTCATCTATTGATGTAAATGTAGCTTAGGATGAAACTATGTGACAAAGGATTTTATACTTAGGTCTCCCAACCCAATGTCAAAAATGTCACAAATTTAGACATTATGCCAAAGCATGTGCATCATACTACCCAACTTGGAAGCAAGGGTTCTCTTTGGTCCCAAAATGTGATGTAGACTGCCTGCCCAACAACTTGGTGTTAAAGAGTGATGAACACAAAGAATGAAGTGGTTCACAATAGTTGAGATGGAGTTGATTTGAATTCCTTTGGAAAGAAATAAAAAATGAGGCTTCATTTGCAAAGTCTCATGCTACCAACTTGTAACCTCATTGTTTTTTTCCCATGGGAAGCAATACATTCTAGTCCATAAGGCCAAATAAAGAAGACATGACAACGGTGGACACTAGGAAACACAATGAAGGTCACAAGGTATAATTTGGAATTAATATAGACCAAAAAGAAGAAGAACATAACTTGGACAAATGAGAACCCCTTCAAGAAACTAAAAGCATTACATGGGAACTAAAAGTTTTTAGTTCAAAATAAAACTTCATTTCCCCTTGTGAACAAGCAACCAAAAAATGAAGAAAAATGGCTATTCACAAATAGCAAAAAGGTCATAAAAAAAGAACTAGAATTTCTAACTTTGTTTTTTAAACGTGCTCAAGGTGTGTAAAAATCACACGGTCCTAAACCAAAATCTCACAATTCTCTTTCCTAATGGATCTATTAGTCCTTGTGGCACAACCTACTACAAATTCACCATCAAGTCATGTGTTGTTCATTGAAAGTGCATTTTAGAAAAGAAAAGAAAAAACCTATCTCATGTGTAAAAAGGAACAAAAGATAAACAAATTCCACCAAACTTGTCCATTCATTCTTCTCAAAATTGGGCCTCTTCACGATTCCTAATGGTGACCATCAAGTTAGAATATGGTTAGTCTTGACTAAAGATGAAGGTAAAAAACTTGTCATGTTTTGTCTCAAGCATAATGACCTCCTTAACCTCCCTCTAGATGTTAAACTAGAAGAATAACAAGACTTGGAATGGACTAAATTCTCTACCCAACCTCTGGTGCTACAATGTGTTCCAATGGCTGTAATGGCTCCAGAGAAAGTATCATAAAATCTCCCACAAACTTCAATGAGTGGGATGACCTCAAATGGGCTTGACAATGGAATGAATATGCAATCATGGTAAGCCATGAGTGCACAATCTTGTTTTTCACTCCAACCACAAAGCTCAATGGTGAAAATTTGAAAAGATCCAAACTTAAATGGTTCAATGCCAATGAACTAAACAACTTTGACAATTTAGTCCTCCATGCCACACTAACTTAGAACCCTTTCATGAAGTAATTAGGTTTCAATGTGGGAGAAAACTAGATACAAAAATGGAAATCCAATGTGAGTTTTTCACCTCAATCCCTTCAATCCCTTCTTAAAAAACTAATGCATGTGTTCAATGTCCCCATTTCATTCATTAGATTTAAATGCAACAAAGGGATTGATCAACCTCATTACCCCTTAATCTAATCTGAATGATCTTTAAACCCATCACATTAACATCCCCTAGTGTGAAGGGCTTTGGCTCAAGATGAAATTATTCTAAATAAAAAAAGTTGTGTGCTTGAATATATATTTTGGATCCAACGTGTAAATTATCATCCTTCAAGAACTTCACCTAAACAAAAATGAGTATGAAAGGTGGAAGCAAGCCTTCATTGAAAATCAACATTTAACTAGGTATACATCACAAATTTCCTCAGGCAAAATTTCAATATGATTATAATGAATCATTAGATTTATGTTATTTATTTAAAAAAATTCACATCATCGTTGTGTGTTTTTCACTTTATTTTTTTATTGTTGATAAAATTTTTGTTGAAAATATATGAACATAATGAATAATGATTATTCATTTTACCATAATTTTCACGACACAAATGTAAAATTTTATCATTCAAAGAAACTTAGAATTTATATCATTTTAAAGAATAATTATGTTTATGTTGATACTATGATAATAAAATATAATTTTAACATTGGTTAAAATAACTAAAAAATGACATTTGATCCAAACTACATTATATATTAGTTCCCATTATTTTTCCCTAGGGAGTTTGTAATGTACTACCTTAGTGTGGCCTTGAAACAAGTTCATGAATGGAATGTTGCACTATCCAAAACCAAGAGAAAAAAATATGGGACCTTGTTGCATTTCCACTCCAAAAACAATTCCTCACTAAAGTAGAATTGCAAAAATATCCCACAAATGAGTGAGTCAAAATAATCCTTTCTAATTCTCAAACTCGTCTTGTTGAATTTTTAAAAAAAGGCTTAGCTTTCCATTCCATGAATTATACCTTCACATGCCACCACTATGGGGACACCTACTCCAAGATCTTTTTTGATTACCAAATACAAAGAAGAACATAAGAAATCAATAATTAAGGAATTATGGACAAGGACAAGGTCCTTGCCTAAAAAAAGATTTACCTTCATACATTCATAATTTATATGTTAAGTTTTATAAAGCATGTCAACACAACCAACTCATCCAACAAGCATGTGTAAAATGTTGGATTAGTGTGCCCACCAAAATCACATCAAATATGAATGTGTCCATATGCAAAGACATTTTTTTGGAGGAAGTTCAAAAAGTGATCAAGTCCCTCCCAAAGGGTAAAGCACTAAGCTTTGATGGCATTCCAATAGAGTTTTTCAAAATAACATTTTTGAACATGTCAATAAAAGTATATAAACCATCAAAGAAATGGGAAATGTGCCTAATGAATTATATCTAACAATGATCATACTCATTTTCAAATCTAGAAACCATTCCAAAATAGGTAATTGGTGCCCCATCACAAAGGTCTTATCTATCGAGCAACAAACTTTCCTTGAGACTAGCGTAAGACCCATGCAAATTGGTTTTGTTGGGGGAGGCACATAATTGATAATATATATTTGGTGAAAGAATCCATGGATTGGGCCACTAAAAGTGGTCAATACCAAGTCATTTTTCTTCTTGACTTTGAAAAAGTTTTTAATCACATATAATGGATCATTTTATTTAAGGCATTACAAAAATTAAACTTTAGTGAGACATGGATCCAAAGTACTTCCTCTTTTTACAATGGAGTTGATTGGATCCCCATTCAAACTTTCCAAATCAATTCGCTAAAGGTGCCCCATTCACCCTACTTATTTTTCTTAGCCACAGATGTTTTGGCTTATGCTTTAAACAACCCAATCTATGGAATTGAAGGATTAAAGTTCCTAGGAGGCTCCTAGGAGGATCAATATTTTGCAAAAGACACAATGTTCTATCTTGTGGGCTCAATTGTTAATTTCCAAAAGGCAAGGGGGGTGAGGGGTAGGGGGGCCTTACCCTCTTTTACATAGGTGCAAATGCCAAAATAATTGGAATAAACCTACAACTACATAAACATCTTCTAAACCCACATATTACATTTGGGGATAAAAAAATGCCTTGTATGGGTTGTAAAAGGCAAAGGTGTGCAATACTTGGATTTACAAATGGGTTTTATATTCCCAAGGGAAGTCAACTTTGATAAGCTCCTCCTTAACCTCAAGGAAAAACTTGTTTTTTGAACTAAAATGAAGATCATTAAGGTAGGCAAAGCCTTGACAACGAACCAAGTTTTTTCAATTTCAATTTGGTACATCATGGCATCTTGAAATTCAACCTTCAAATGTGTAACCAAATTAATGGTTTGATCAAAAATAATATTTGGAGTGGAATTTTTTTGCAATATGGCCAAAATGAGGTGGGATTCGTTAACTTTACTTTTAAAGTAAAACAATTTCAACATCCTAGAACCTCAAGCACAAACTGAAGTTTTGCTTGACAAACTCTTAATCAAAGGTGTCAAGGACATGAAGATTCACAAGAACAAAGGTTAAAGGAAAGGTCTAAGTCTAATTTTCAAACAAGGAACAAGACAAGATTATGTGATTTAAAAATAAGAAACACAAGAAAACATAACAAAAACACAAAATGTGCAAAACCAACATGAAAATGGATATTTATTATGTGAACATATATAAACATGAATATGAAAAGAATATGACAAGGCTATGGTGTAAGATCATGTTTAAAATTGATGTTGAACATACTAAAGGAAATGAAAAGTCTTATTTCTATATATAATCCTTTGGGGACCTAGTTCAAGGAAGTTTCCAAGGAGGTTTCTATGTGTGCATCGAGTAAAGAAGTTTTTTGAAAACATTTTTAACTAAAAATTAACTATGGATTAACTAAAACTTTATTAAAAGTTATCTGGGACTTAATTAAAAATGGACTAGGAGTTGATTACAGTTAACTAAAACTTAACTAAGAATTAACGACAACTTAACTGAGAGTTAACTAGGAATTAAATCAAATTTAACTAGAACTTAATTAAAAGTTAACTTAAAGTGAACTAAGACTTAACTAAGAGGGAACTAAGAATCAACTAAAAGTGAAGTATGAGTTAAATGGAAGTGAATTAAAACTTAACTATAAGTTAATTAAAAGTGAACTAAAACTAAATTAAAAGTTAGATACAAATTTATTATAACTCATGGATGAGAATCCAAATGAATGAATTCCATGGCAATGGCATCTGTGACAAAAGGCTTTTCACTTGGCTTTGAATGATCGAAGTTTTTGATTTAATGAAAGGTGATCCAATCTCACAAAGTTGACAAAACCCAAAAAACTTTTCCTTCAAATGATAGTTGGTTTATGTTCACTCGTAAGTTCAAAAAATATCCTTACACATTATGGAATTTCATTTTAGAAACTTGGATTCGCATCAAATAAGGTTTTTCTTGAATGGAGCTTTGGAAACATAAGTTGATGCATCGACTTTTTTTTGGAAACCCATCCATACTTGCTTCAAATGGGGCATTTCTTAATTAAACATCATATGTAGGATTTGGTAGGATGACAAGATGCACAAGGGTTTGCTATCTATGAAATTGAACAACAAACAAATGGCATCCCCTTAAAGACTTGGATGTCAAATGAACAAAAGACACCATGGTGGGTTGGGTATGCATTATTAATGCAATCCCATGGAACTTAAAAAACTTGATTTCCAATTGTGTGGAAGGAAGTTGGGTGTGCATGAATCTACCTCCAAGAGATTTGCCACTTCATTGGATCTATCACATTTCAAAGGTTTTTATTGTCTCAGTTTATGTTCAAGAATTTTGTTGTGACCTTATATCTTGTGCCTTTTCCTTATAGGGCACATAAACATACATCTTTCACTAATGAAGCTTCAATATGTTTATATTCTTTCCAAGGCCAAAAAATGAAAGGATCCTTGATTTTCCAAGTCTTTATTTCCCACCCTTGTTGGATGACCAATTGTGGTTCTATGGTGAAGGTTTCATCAAACACCTCCAATGGGACATGGGAGAATGGGAATAGGAAAAGAGCCATGTGGTCTTAACATCATGCCCTTTTTTGGATACACTTTGAAAAGAGGTCATAAGTTATGTGTTCATAAGAAGGACCTTAGTACTTCTAAGTTGATGAAATCTCTTATCCAAAAAAGATTCGATGAATTAACTAAATGCCTTTTAACAAGGCATATTTAACACAATGTTTTGCACTTAACAAAGGTTTGCCAATTGGAGCACAATTATCAAAGTTAGGTGAAGACCCACACTATGAGCTTTGCAAAGAGCAAGTTGAAACAACCCAAAACATTGTTTTTTTGACAATTAAGCCATAAGTTTTTCTTAGGAAACCTTTTAAATTTTTGAACTCATTGGGGCGGGGGGGCGGGGGAAGGGGGATCCCTTTTATTTTATGTTCACATGGTAACAAGTATTTTATGGAGAAATTTTCAACCTTGTTAAACGAAAGGAAAACAAGAGTTCGAGCCCCAATATTCACCTATTTTAGACAATCCTTGGATATCTTTCATATTTTCATCATTTTATTTTTTTGATTTAAAAGATGTATTAGTAGACATGGTAGTTTTTATTCATGTTCCAAGGTATTTTAAAGTGCTTGGAAAGCCATTATTAAAGTTGGTCTTTTTATTTGGCATGTCATTAAGAAGGATAAACAAAAGAAGAAAAAACCATTATTGTAAGAAATAGTTGAAAATGATTTTATCTTTGAACAATACCATCAAGATATTTTTATCTCAAAAAAAAATCTATTTGTTGAAATATGTCCTTTCCCTCATATTTATTAAGTTGTTATTAGGAAAAAAATGTTTCCACCCTCCACTTTTTGTAGTTCCTCCGTTTCTTTCACCCTCCCAATGCAATAACAACTTATGCAAATATGTACCAAAAACATATTTTTAAAAGTACCAACAATGAACCCTAAAATTGGCTAATGGTAATTAATTAGCCAAAACACGTGTAAACCAATGTGGGGGTGGTTATTTAATTTTTAAAATAATTGTTCATTCAACACAAAAATTTAACATGTGAAGAATTAATAATGAAAATTGTGTGAAGTTTAGTTATTCATAGGTTTATACATTTCACACACAAATATCATTCATTGAAAACACATTTAACACATAGATAAATGTGTTGACAAATGAAATACGAACTTATGAATGAATGAATGTCACACAAATTTCACATCTTCCTATAAATCCAGGCATCAAATGTGTTTTCAATGCATGATATTAGTGCACAAAATGTATGAATTATGAATGAACGATTTTTGCATGATTTCCATTACTAAATCGTGATGAAGGTATTTGAAGAAAATAAAAATCCACAAACCATTGGTTCTTATTATTTCAAAACCTTTGAAAACCTTTAGGTTTTTTGAAAAAATCAACAATTATTTAAACAATTATTTGACATTTTCAAAAAGAATGGTAATCATGGCTATATATCATAATTGGGTTTTTGATTTTTTGAAAATTACAATTATCAAACCTAATAACCACCTTAATATCCAATAAGGATGTAGTTTTTGATAATCGCCCCATAATAATGTAAATCTTGTTCATATTAATGCATTTCCAAACCCATGTTATAAGATATAAGATGCACAAAATGTAACTTAAGATATTTGTGTTGTACAAAAATGATGAACACATGTTACATTGTTAAATTGTGCACCACCCAACGTGCCCATATAAAAAAGTTGCATGGAAACTTAGTTTGTGCATAATAAGTTGAATTATGTTGTTAGTTTTCATCATGTGTTCCATATGTTTATTATAATTAATGTTTTGATTTTAGGCAACATAATGGAAGGTTGTTCCATTGTATATAAATGTATAAATATATTCCCATGATATGCTTGTTTTTAGCCTTCCTCTTATGTTGCAATCATAATTAATGTTAAGTTGATGTCAAAAAAGACAAGTTTTTTTTATTGCATTCACATCAAGAATGTTAACTAATATAAAATCCCAATGGAATCTTGGGTGGCACACAATGTTAAGTCAATATTAAGTTGATGTTAATTGAGTGTTAATTTAAAATCAAAATTTCAAAAACCATTGACCTTACAACAAAACACAATCTTAGGTGGTAACCCATAAAAAAGGGTTTTCAATCAATGTTAAGATAACAAAATGTTTTTTCCCTGGTTCTCCTAAAGTCCATGTTTAAGTAGCCCTCCTCTATCTTTAGGTTCTTTAAATTTTATCTTTAATATTAAATTCTATATACCTTCCTTGCTACTCACCCACTCACCTACCTATTTACCTAAGGTCTCTTGGATTTGACAACTTTTCACATGGATACCTACCAAAAACTACCCCCAAAAAGTTTGAATGATAATGAAAAAAATGTTTAAAGTCTACTTTAGATGTAGGCATTAATAGTATCTTGGCATTACATGTATGAATGGTCATTTATAAAGCTAGTTACCATCATAGTTAATGATAGGGTTAAATGTGTGGCATGTGAAATTCGAAATGTTATCTTTGTATTAGGAGACTTACCACTAAGATCTTTAACACCAAGTGTGATTGTAACATAAAAGTTTTAAATATCATTGAATTTTGAATTCCAAGATATGATCATCCTACTATTAATAAGGTAATTTTATATTTTGTCCCATTAAAATCTCCCAAATTAAACACCAAATTGGGTTCTTTGTCCATTGAGGTGATTTTGTGACGTTTAAACAATGCAAAAACTATTGAATTTTGAATCATTTTTGTGATTGACAATACAATAAAGTTTATAGGGGAATTTGGATTTTATGGTTTAAAAACATATATACCATGTTACAATATTTGCTCAATGGCATAACCCACACTAATGTACACAAATGTTAATTTTGTATCCCATGTTTATTACAATAGGTTATCCACAAATACAATCCTAATAAATCAATTGTCATCTATGAGATACTAGGTTTATGAATGCTTGTATCAAATGGTTCAAATGTCACACGACAAATGCAAAGATACAAAAAAGAAAAACAAGAGACGAGTTTCCCATTTTAGTGTAATTGAATAGTTTTTAATCTTATAAACTTATAACAGTTTCATTTTGGAAATGGTGTTGAATTGCACAATGAACATTAAACAACATGAAGGTAAATGCACATGTCATTGGCAACATCCAAACACTTATGAAAAAATTAGGCTTTGCATATTTCAAATAAATTGCAAAATGTGTAAATCAAATGTTTGAATGCTAGTTCCAAAACAATGTGCAAACTTCAAAGGATTGAATTATGGGCAATTGATCTTCATCTTGAAGGTCATTATTTCTTGCTAATTAGAATGTTGCACAAACAAGCAATCCTAAGAAAATCTATAATTAGTTAAAAGATTTTAAACATGTTTGGGGGTGGGTGAATTAGAAATTCAATTATAATCTCAAGTGAAATAATTGACTATAATTTATTGTTATTAAAACCATATTCCACAATATCCATGATATAAAATTTGCCATCAAGTGGGTAACATATGTTCCTCCAAGCTCCAATGTGCCAATTTAAACCCTCATTGGTAAAAAAAGTTTTGGAAACTTAATCTTACCATCCATCAATCATATTTTTTTATTAAAAAATAGGTGTCAATAAATACTTAAAGGTTGTATCTTATTCTTAATCACCATATAATAGATGTTCAATTGTTACTAAGATAATGAAATCATAGAAAAATGGAAGTCACAAACATGAACGACATGAATCATGAAATCATAACATATCTTAGAGAACTTGATATACACAAGTATCATAATGTAAAACATCTACATAATCAAAAAATATTTTTCAAAATAAACAAGAAGCAATTTGCATCTAGTTAATTATGTTGGTTTCATAAATGGATTCATCAAAGATGAATTCACCTTAACCATTGAAATCAACCTTCAACCACCATGATTTTCATTCATTTTCTATGAACTAAAATTAACCTATGTTTAGAATGCAAATCTTGATATGAATTTCTAAACATCCATTGCTCTATAGAAATGTCCAATGTCATTGAACAAACATATTGGTTTACATTGGTTCATTTGCACATTCACATAGTAACATAATTTTAAAAAAAATTTAGTCAATTTTTCATGTTTTTTTTATCTTTCATTAAAACAAATTCATGATATAATGGAAATGATGACAAAAGTCAATCTTTTTATTTCCTTCACAAACCTAAAAATGCATGAAAATTTCAAGGTTTGCAATGCTTCAATTTCAAATTGGAATAATTTAATGTCCATTGTCAAATGCAACACAAATTGACTCTTCCAATTCATCCCTTGCCATAATTATCAACAAGGTGTTCATTCATTTGTCAATATGTGTTCTTTCTTGTGTCGTAGTTGTTGCAAAATGTATTAATAATGTTTTTGAGCTTACTATTAGTGAAAAGTCATGGATGAAAATGAAGTTAATTTCATGCCCTCAAAAACATGCATTGAAGATGTTGAATCCTAAGAAGAACACAAATGAGATGAAACAAATCTTGCTTCCCAATTCAACATACATTTGACTCAAATGATGGGGTGTTTTGGTTTGAGGATGATTTGTGCTTGGTCAGCAACAATAACACACTCAACCAATGTCATTGATGACACAAAATGAGGAATAACTAAGAGACAAGAGTGTCATCAAGGAACAACAAAATGTCAACAAACAATAACAAGGTGCTAAAAAAGCACATTGAAAACACTTGGGGCATAAGTTATACATGAATTTTTTTCTTTTGGGCAATAGGTGGCACCAAAACATTGAGGGTTGAAGATGTTAGATATGATGTTGGAAAACACCAAGGGCATTAAGAAATTCTTAGTGGATGTTACAAACATTAGAGGTAAACACATTTTATATTTAATATGTTTTTAAACTAATGATCATTGGCCAACATGGTAAGAAAAACATTGGGGGATGTTAACAAGACCAAAAAATTATTTTTGACATAATGAAAGGTGTCAAAAAGGACATTATGAGTGCCAAAAATGTTAATGTTTCAATAAGTGAAAATTATACTTCATATTCTAAAAATAATGACAATAATTTTTGACCAATCTATATGATATTAAAGTTACAGTGTCTGTCTATCTGTCTGTCTGTCCGGGCAGTTTTTGGGCACTGCTCGGGCCAGCACGGACCTTTGTTTTGTTTTGTTTTGTTTTTTTAAAAAATAAAAATTTAATGGGTTTTGTTTTCTGTGTCAGTTAAACTGCCCGAACTTTTTTTTT
>Ga0116227_10001761_pt1 | contig 49086 bp, 37 predicted proteins | sample S1TSphgellanicum_FD_89693 | JGI IMG/M metagenome (GOLD analysis project Ga0116227, IMG submission 89693) | Host-associated microbial communities from peat moss isolated from Minnesota, USA - S1T2_Fb - Sphagnum magellanicum MG | ecosystem: Host-associated > Plants > Peat moss > Unclassified... | reverse complement strand
TATTTTCCCGGGGGTGATTCAAAAAAAACATTTTAAAATACCCCCCAGGGGGAAAAATAAGAAACACCAACCCCTCCCCCCCCCCCCCCCATCCCACTAATTATTATATCCAAATTTAGTGTTAGATGTTAATGTCTCTCCCAATGATAATGGGTAAATATGGGAGGTTATATATTTGAGGGTACATTTAAATCTAGAACCACTGAAAGTGAGTCAGCTCCAAATCAGAGCTGGCCACAGTGAACCAGCGCACCATCCATTGGATGCCTGTTATAACTCAGTTGCCGATGAACCTCAACTGAGTTAAAGTTTGGTTTCACGTTGGTAACCAATTCTGTAGGAAATAGGTCTCATACAGAGGTAGATAGGTAGGAATATAGGTAACTACTAGGTGAGTAAATGGTATGTACATAGGTAAGGGCTGTTTTTACTACCTACTTACTATCAACCTGGTTGTGGGTTGTCAGTAGGTAGGTTGAAAAAAAAAAGGCAACTGAGCTAACCACCATGGTTAGTTAAGGAACTGGAACCCCACAGAAAACTGTTTCCTGACCACTTACCATTCATCCTTCATGGTGCGATGGTGGGCCCTGATTACACAGTTGCCAGAGTTTATGAAGCTAATTTGTTTTTGTTATTTTTATCCCCAAGGCATTATTATGCACTAGTGGATCTGAGAGAAAATGACACTAGTGGTTGAGTCACTGACCTTATTATTAGCAGGTCAACAGCTCCACAGATTCTCAAGGAAAAATAATTATCTGAGGAAAATTTCAATGGGAATGAATGTTTGTGCATTATCTTCTCTCTTCAGCTTTCAATCCTTGATGGGCTTATTACAACCCAAAGACAACCATTGGTATTATGTTACAACAAGAAAGCTTTTGGATCTAACAAAGAGTTCTTTCATATTTATTAACCATTTTTGTTGGAATCTCCTTCATCATTTAATTTTCTCCTTACTATCTCTCTCTCTCACTCACTCACTCAGCTCTTTAGATCAAGGAGCTACTTTCAACTTCCAATCCCCTCTCTGAACATAATTTTCTTGAAAGATGCAGTTAAGTGAGTGACTGGAGCAAGCACACAAGAATTTGGTGATGGACAGGCGAAAAGAACATTGGTACCTTCACCTTTTTGAGCAGGGCCTTTTAGTGGCCATATTAAGCCCAAAAAATGTTAGATTGAACTCAAAGACCCTGGTTTAGTCTAAGCATGGGATATTCCTAATATTTAGAAATCATCTAAATGAATTTTGGGATTTTTACCACAGTATCAATGTGAGTTGCTGGTTCACCCAAGAAGGCATGGATGGCAAACCCCCATAAATGTGAGTAGGTTAAAAGGATGGCCCAAAATAACAGAGGCTCTCTCCTTGCAGGGTTGCATGTTCCTCCTTGCTGATCAGAGGGGAGTCAGGAGTTTCCATTTGTGATGGGAAAGACGACAAACAAAAGTGTGCTTGTGATGTCTGGTGCTTCTGAAAACTAGGAAATTCCCATCTCCAGAGTAATAGAGGGAGGGAGAGAGAGAGAGGAGGAGGAATTCCCATTTCCCAATAAGCCTTGATTGCCCTTCTTAATTCTCACATCAAGTTTGCAGTCCTACCAGCACAGCCAAATCAAGGCAGTTTCTAAACTGAGTATTTAAACCTATTCTGAGTCTTTAATAATAAATGGCCACAATTTATTTTTTGGTGTTATTGAAGGTGCAAAAGAAGTAGGTCCCCCATTGAAGTAGGCCCAAGTATATTAGTTGTATAGATGAACTTGGGGGTTGGGTGGCTATGGTGAAGCAGCACCCACGTTGGTACCATAACCTTTTTGAGCGAGGCTTCTTAGTAGCCATATTAAGCTCAAAAAATGTTAGATTTGAACTCAACGACCCTGATTTAATCTAAGCATGGGATATCTCTAATATTTAGAAATAATTTGAATGGATTTTTGGATTTTAACCACCGTACCAACATGGGTGCTGGTTCAACCAAGGCAGGGTTGGAGGTGGGTGGTGATGGGTGTGTGAAAAGAAGGAAACTTTTATGGAGAGTTTGGCCCACCACAGGAATAATTTAGGTGGATTTTGAGATTTTTACCATGGTACCCGGATACTAGTGTGGGTTATGGTTCAACCAAGGCGTCAAAATGATAGGGTAATTTGAGATTTTTTTTTTAATGGTGGTCTGATCTTTCTAAAGGAACCGTGTGATTGGAGGGAAAAATGAAAAATGCTGGAACTTCACCCATGGCAGAGGAGAGGGAGTTTGGGACAATACATAAATATTCTTCCATTCAAAAGGAAAGAGACATTGGAGGCTACTATTTGGCCTTGTGTGGCTTTCTTATTATGTAACAAAAGATATGCTTTTCCTATTACCTATGTAATGACAATAATTGAGCATTTTAATTGAAGTTGATGTGATGATGTGCTTGGGAGTTTTGACAATATGAATTTTTTTTAGCGGAGGTAGGCTTGAAGGCTCAAAACGCAATCTAAAATTTCATAGAACGACGTGACATCATTTCAAGCATCTTCAAAAAAAAAAAAATTTTCTTGTTGTCTTTCTTTCACAACACTTGAACTATTATGTCATAATTACCTATGTGGATAGTCCTTAATTATATCACCAATAAAAGTAATCCAATGGTTGTCTTGCATAGACAAACAAACAAACAAACAAATAGAGCTCAAAAACCACCCCACCCAAAAAACAAAAAAACCATAACAAAAGACCTAGATTTTGTTTTTGGTTGTCGTCATTGTGACGACATTGTTTTGAAGAATGCGTAGGTACATGCCATAACCTTAACAATTTTCTCCTCTCCTATAACAACATCTCTCTCTACTTGCTTATGATTGATTATAGCAGGAGAAAAGAAAGATCGAAGATCGGACTCCCTACATCTTGATGAATTCAATAAAGAAAAGGCAACATGAAGGAGGCAAAAAGATATGCAACAACAACAATGTCAAAAGTTGCTTATCAAAGCATGTGGGAGCATGAAAGGTCAAAGCTTAGGGATGAAATTATACAAAACAATAGCAACAATAGAACAAAGCCCCGAAACTAAAACATAATGAGCCAAAAAAGAAAGACATATAGGCAGTGAAATAGAAAGGTCTTTGTATCCATGAACTTGAAGGAGCTAGTTGCTTTGAGAGATCTTTTTCTTGCCACACATGCACATAAACATGGTTGTGAATTAGTTAGAATGTTGTGGTATTAACAACACCGGTAGTTTGAAAAAGAAGAAGATGGTGGTCAATGAAACACATGCATCAACCGAAATTTCCTTTGTAATGAGAAGTCCTTATGTTGTCGTTGTTGTTCCCGTTCGCTCACCTTACACATGGTTAGGCAAGCATAAATTTTTCAAAGGTTTTCTTAAAGAGCTTAGAGTGGAGCTTTTAGAGTTTCTAACCTCACTTGTAGTTAAAAATTCACTATTTCTTCTTCATTTCCAAAACTTCAAAATTACAAGACTATTGTTGTTATTGCAACACCCATGGTGCAACAACAACAATATTTAATGTTGAAGCTAGTAGTGAATGTTGTTGTTGTGAACGAGATCTTTTACATGGACTTGGGAGCTTACGAAGCAAATGGCAATGCAAATGAGATAAAGATCCAAAAATGGGGCATCAAGGCAAGGACTTTTAGACTCAATACTACTATCCAAATATAGTCATCTAGCCATATTGTTGGATTTCAGTCGTTGTCATTATTTTGACTACATGATTGTGAATATGACTATAGGTAATTATATGACTATAAATTACGACTACACAATTAATAATCATGTTGAGTATAATTGACATTATTTAACCAACTATAAAAAAGTTCAATAAATATGAAATGTAACTAAGTTTGGTATAAATTGGCCTACATTTAACCTAGGTTTGGCTTTGGTTTAACCTACTTGTACCTCTAGATTTTATTTGATTGAATTTAAACCTCTAGGTTTAACGTCCTCAATTTAACTTCTAAAATTAACTTCCATTAAATTTGATTTATAATTTTGGTTTAAGTAACCTCATTTAATTTATGCATATATTTTTTAATTAATTTAATAAATACCTTAGTCTTGCCCTAATTTTTTTAAAGTAATCCAATCCAACCAAATTTAACCAAAATAAATTAAATTAACATAGTTTAGCCTAAATATCTTGAATTAACCAAATGTAACCAAAATTTGACTACTTTAGTTTAAGTATCCAAATTTTAACAAGTTTTGTTTAATTTTTTTTTTTCCAAATTTTTTCAAATTATATTAATTTTATCAAAGTTTGCCAAGTTTAACCCCCACCTCAAACAACCTAGTTTAACCAAACATAGCCTAATTTAACCAAGTTTAATTATGTTTTGTCAAGTTTAACCTAAATAATATACTTTTGCCAAGTTTCACCTAGTATAACTTGTATAACTAGACATAACCTAGTATGACCAAGTTTAACCTAAATAACTTATTTTTGCCAAAATTGACATAGTTAGCCCACTTTATTTTAAATAACATACTTTAATCAATTTTAGCTTAATATAGCCAATTATTGCCAAATATAGCTTGATTTAGCCAAGCTTAACCTAAATAAATTATTTTCGCCAAGTTTAGCTTAGTATAACCAAGTTTACCATAAATAATTTACTTTAGTTAATTTAAACCTAATATAACCTAGTTTAGTCAGTTATAATTTAGTATAACCTAATTTAACTAAGTATAGTTTAGTATGGCTAAATTTAATTTAATATAACCAAGTTTAACCTAAATATCCTACTTTTGCCAAATTTAACCTAGTTTAACCAAATATAATTCAATATAATATAACCAAATACAGTTAAATTAATCTAAATAATTTACTTTTACCAAGTTTAACCTAATATAACTTAGTTCAACCAAGTTTAACTTAAATAACCTACTTTTGCCAAGTTTAACCTAATATAGCCTAGTTTAGCCAAGTATAATTTACTCTAGCCAAGTTTAGTTTAATATAACCAAATATAGCCTAGTTTAGCTAAGTATAACTAAGTTTAACATTATTAACCTATTTTTATAGAGTTTAACCTAGTATAATAATTTAATATAGTCAAATTGAATCGAAATAAATTATTTTTGTCAAATTTAGACTAATATAATTTTGTTTAACCAAGTATAATTTAGTATAGCCAAATATAGCTAAGTTTAGCTTAAATAACATACTTTTGTCAAGTTTAGCCTAATATAACTTGGTTTAGCCAAATATAATTTAATATTGCCAAGTTTAGCGTACTATAACTTAGTTAGTTTAAGTAGCCCCAAGGTAGACTAGGTTGTTTACGTTTTGCCTAGAAAGACCTAGATTTGCTTTAAGTAACCTTTGGAGGCCTTGGGTGGCCTAGGTTACCTAGGTCAACCTAGGTCAATTAAAGAGGTATAGGCTAATTTAGGCTAAAAAAACTTATATTTTATATCTTTGTGATACCTTCACTTATTACATAAAAAATGTGGTGGTGTAATGGCAAAAGACTTTGCCCCTCAAAGTGGAGGTGAGGGGGTCAAATGTCAAGTCCTTTTACCTTCATTTTATTTGCTTCTTAGGTTCCTAAGGGAGTATTAATGGGGTGACCTTCCTAGGAGGAGGGTTAAATGTTTATCATATAGCCTAGGTTGTTTTCAAACTTAGATTAGGTTGCTTGATTTAGCCTAACATGTAGGCTAGGTTGCCTAGCCTAAGGTGCTTAACATAAGGTTCCTAACCTAGTAGGTGGCCTAGGCTAAATCCCCAAGTGTCATTATTGACTAAAAGTTGTTTGCCACATGGCATCATATGATTCGGTAGGAAAAATAATTTCATTATTCTAGATTGCCGCATGTCCACTCATAAATGGTTAATAAAATTTTGAATTCATTTTAGGCTACCATGTGGTAGTAAGACATTAATCAAAATAAATTATAATTATATTTCAAAATAATGTTTTTGCCATTGAAGATGTCATGTAGTCATGGAGGACATTGTCGCAAATGGCATTTATGACTACGTCATTTTTTGCAATTAGTGGTAAATACCATGGGGCCATATGGATTAATAATCATGCAGTCATGGCCAATCATATATGTTGTTTAGGACTATAACGCTAGTCGTTTATGTAGTCATATTTTCCATGTTTTGGCATAATGAATTGCAAACAAGAAATAGATGAACAATAGGCCTTCCAAGCTCCTTGATTCCTCCTTTGTGAACGTAGGAAAAGGAGCACCATGTAGTTGTAAACCCCCGCAATGTTGATCCAAGTTTTTTCTTCTCCATTGGATCACTTTGGTATGGAAGATAGACATAGCTCAAACTCAAACTCATAAGGAGCTCAGTATAAAAGGAACAAGCTTTCCTTTCTTCCCCAATCTTGTGAGCAACTAAGAAAGGAAGAGGAGGAGGAGGAGGAGGAGGAGGAGGAGGAAGAGCAAGAGGCTGTAGCCATGGACTTTTTATTAGGGGAGATAAGAAACAACAACAACAACAACAATATGCAAACACAATTTGTGTAGGTAGTGAAGGTAAATGACATGAATGCAAATTTGGAGCATCAAGGGAGGAGACCAAACCCTAGTTTTCTTGCTCTTCCTCCCCCTCATGCTATTCTTTTTCCCCTTGGTTGTATTAAAGGAGTCAATTTTGTTTCTAATCATTACAATAGATCATGGTTAAAACCACTACATGTTTCCACCTAAATTCAATTTTAATGGAATTGGGCATGCCGCAAATCACTATACTTGGATAAAAGTGACCAACTTCCATTCTGATCCCACATATTATTGGATTTTAATGGGATCCTAGTGGATTATGTCCATTTTTTCACCACATTTCATACAGACATCATTGTACCTTCCACTTTGATCTCACCATTGTTAGATTTTACTAGGATCCCACTGGACCTTGCCACTCCATTCAATTTTTTCATGTACTCACATGCATATATATTTTAAAATATGTTCCAATTTATTAGGATTTTTTGTCTACATTAATACTACCTCTTTCCTTACAAGGTACCTATGAAAAAATCACTTTCCTCATTCATGTATATAATATGAAATGAATGGAATATTCCAATCATATGACCAATCCATTTACATGCACATACATGTTCATCTACATTTATCCATTTACATACATTTCCAAATATGGTTCCCCATGTACATAGCCATGTGGTCATTTACATGTATCCAACCCCATTTATTCAAAATAACCAAGAAGGACATGTCACCAACTAGCCTCATTGCCAATATTCAAGTATGGATTATTGGGTCATGCATGCATTAGATTACAACTTAAGAATTATTTGTAGCAATGACAATTGGTAAAAAATGAGTGGATAATATAATTTATATCATTTACACCCCAAATATGCACATACACTTGAATCAATTCATATGTGAATTAATCATTGTTCAACTTTCCCACATTGCTTAGTGGAACAACATACATCACATAGCTAAGCCATAATTATAACCTCCCCACATTACAAACCCCGAAAAATAATGAACCAACTTACATACAAATGGCCAACTCACACCTTGTAAATTATCATGATCATTGAGCAACAACCTCATCCATCCTTTAACTAAGCCCCCCCTCCAACTAAAGCCTCCACACGTTCCACCTCTATTGCAACAACTTATTCCCCTTCATTTGCATTAGCTGGATCATGATCTTCAGCATCAGCTTGAAGTTCTGCAAATGCCATAATGCCTTGCCCATTTATGCTTACCCAAGTGTCATGTCCTTCACCGTAGCCACTACATGTTGAGCATGAGGTTCCTTTTGCACAACTACCTGTTAGTTTCCACCATTCACCTCGTCTCTTTAAAAAACACCTACAAATTACAATGATAGAATAATTAATTAGTGGGTAAACAATGGAAAACGTGTGCATGGTAAAGATATTGACATGCCCCCATTTAAGACCCCTCTATTGTTTAAGTCATTATTACACCAAGTGGGGCCAACCTTCATATATACATAACTTTGGATATTTCTTGTCCAGTAGAAAATGTTTTACAAGCATTGTGGTCATGGCAAAACTGTGCTTGTGAGATTGTTAGGAGCACATAAGGTTTTAAGTTTGCATTCACATGTCGCCCATGGTTCACTACCCAAAATCCATGTTCATCTTGTCACACAATTGTTGCATTCCCTTGCATGTGAACAAGTATCCATGAACGTTTCATCAATGTTACACGTTGGTTAGTGTAGGACACTACAATTATTTCTTTTAACATGCCCACATAATGCAAATTGGCCATTACAATGTTCTTGTCTTGTACAAAATTGTGGCTAACTTGCCTAAATATGCATGCAACACCATTGTCATATGTGGCATGTGTTGGCCATGTCTCAACATCAACCCTGTAGTGGTTTCCATATGCCCACATATTGTTGAATGTATAAGCCAATGTTGATGGTGGGTGAAAATAAACCACCACGTCAAGGTCTACTGCCACTCCATTTGCCATTCGTGTCCTAACATGATCCAACAACCACCTTGCAAATGTTGGAATGAGGTGGCCACACAATGGGCTCATGCCCACATCACTATGCATTGCCAACGCCCTAAATTCTCTTTGGTCCTCTTACAATTGGGACCTTGCTTCCTTCCACATTCTACGGGCACAACCCAAGGTGTTCCACCACACATTAAATATTTCATTCCACAGCACATTCCATTGAATAGTCATTCCCACCACAAGCACATTCCACTCAACAATCATTCCCACCACTAACACATTCCATTCAATAATCACTCCCACTAATTAAAGTGAAATTGTATAGTTCCACTTTGGGAACCTTTTAGCCCCTTGTTCCACTTTGACATTCCACTTTGCATATGTTATATCACTATGTCATTTCCACATAATCTTATGGATAGAAAATCCACCAACATGCTGATGCTTAAAATGTATACATGTATAGTGCATATGTTGCCACAAAATTTGTGATGACATGTTCATGTATTGCTTCTAGCTCAATTGCATTCAATTTCTTCAATGAAGCATACCCTTTCGACACCTCACCAATGTTTACTTCCTTCTCATTAGCGTCCCACATGTAGTAACGCATGTCGAATATAGTGCAAAATATTGTATGTAGAACCCTAGAGCTTCATCATCATGTAGCCAAATGCCATGAAAGCTTATGGCCTAACCTTATTCCTTGCATATTTTTTTAGGACTGATAGATATCTTTCCATTGGGTAACACCATTTGACACCTATTGGCCCACATATATCTAGTTCATCTACAAGATGGATAATCAAGTGGGTCACCATGTCAAAGAACCTTGATGGAAACCATATCTCAAACAAACATATCGTTTTCGCTACATATGTTCGCAATGCCACGAGGTCTTCTGGGTTAAACACCTTAGCACAAATTCTCTAAAATGATTTCCCAAATTGCATGGTTGTTGTTTTCAAGCTTGCTTGCAACAAACTTTGCACACTCACTAATAATATTTATTGAACCATAACATGGTGGTCATGGCTCTTCATGGCATACAACTGCTTTGGGCCCACATGTTTTTTGAAAACTGCAACATATCCTATTGGAATTTGATTACTAAAAACAAATTCTAAAAAAGACTCGTTATCCTCCTATGTAAAACATAAGCGGTTGTTGGTTTGAAATAGTTAGATGATCCATGTTTTGATTGTAGCCATAATGTTGGTGTACACCAGCCTCTTACATGTCCTTTTGCACCTCCATTGTGTCTCCTCCCCAACTAAATATTTCAAGAGGTTATCTAAAACATTTTGTTGCACGTGTGTCACATCCAAAATATTTCAAATAGGTAGTTCCTCCATTGCCCACAATAGATGCACCCATTATAATTAACTCTATCTAAGTTACTTTGCGCAAATTGATATTTATATGGATTCATTGCCCATTTTTCACTTATTATCACCCACAACATCAGCTTGCAACATGTTCATAAACAATACATGTGACCATATGATAGCCCTTGAGTGTTCATCATTGGGTGCACCCATAGGTGCAAGTTTTGGTGATTTTTTGGTGAGATTTAAATGATTTGGTTGACTTTCTAGGGATTGACATTCTAATGATTATGTTACCAACTATTGACAATATGTCAAGTGACCTATTCATGGGCCTATTACTGAATTCTCATATTGGAAGCTTGACATTGCACAATCATGGCTATTATACAATGGGGACAATTACATCAGCAAAATTGAATGGCCTTGCTTAAATATTGTTCAAGTTGAATGAAATTGCAATTCATGGAGGTATTTCAAAAGTTTCAATGATTCCAATACCTTCCAATACTCTAGTTCAAATAAGATGGACATTTTTTGATCCTAGTCTTCTTGGCAAGGTCTTCTTTTGCTAAACGCCCGCACAAGCAAGCCATTACACCCTTAATTCAACATCCCTGAAAATGTTAGCAATTGTCATTTTTGGTGGAAGCAAGCCTATCTCTCGAACCCCATAAAATGCTACCTAGTCCCTACGAAATTCATGATCTTCGAATAACCATCTCCTATGTTGGTAGGTGTACACATTGTTCTATAATGTCTTAGACTTGCAAAATATTATGTGTGCAGAACAAATAGGACGCCCTTGATACCCTTGGTTGCCAACCCTACATACTAAACAATAAAAAAATAGTAAATAATAAGTACTAAATTATGATAAATAATAAAAAAACAACCAAGGGTCCAATAATTCTTCCTTTAATAATGTGTCATTCAACTTTTATCACTAGGACCTAGGTCTATGTCACTACATCCTATGTCACTAAAGTGTAATAAATCATTAAGGCTTATGTCACTAATGTGTAATACTCAACCTTTGTCATTAAGACCTAGGACTATATCATTAGGTCCTTTTTCAATCATCCTCTTTCACTAGGACGTAGGTCTATATCATTTCGGCCATTCGACCTCTATCACTAGGAACTAGGTCTATATCATTAGGTCTTCTTTCACTCATCCTCTATCACTGAAACATAGGTTTATATCACTACATGTGTCACTCAACCTATGTCACTAAGGTGTAATACATCACTAGTGCCTTTGCCACTAAGGCCTATGCCACATGGTTTTCCTACTAGATTTGGGCTTATTGTAATATGTCACTATGCCCTATGCCAATAATGCCCATCTCACTCCACCTATGTCACTTAAGTCTATGTCACTCAACATATGTCACTCATGTCTATGTAATTAGGGCTTGTGTCAATCAAACACGTTTCACTAAATTTATTTCAAGTTTATGTCACTTAAACCAAGTTTATTTCATTCTAGGGCTGGAGACTTTGTGTATCATTTGGCTTGTATCATTAAGTCTAATCACTTACACCTAATCTCAATGCCAAAGACTCTACTTGTCATATACGCTAGCCATGTATTCTAAATTTTTTTTAAAACATGTCCAAACATACACATAGACTTTTTAGATCAAATGGTACTTTTGATATTCACACTTGCACATTTCACCTTTTCCTTTGCCTCATGTGCTACTCCTTTGAACCCCTATCAATCACAATATGTAATGATGTTTTACAATTTCCCACAAGACACTATCACTCATCCTCTATCACTTGGACATAGGTCTATATCACTACGACATGTGTCATTCAAATTATGTCACTAAGGTGTAATACATCACTAGTGCCTATGCCACTAAGGCTTATGCCATATGGGTTTCCTACAACACTTGGGCTTACTGTAATATGTCTTTATGGCCTATGCCAACATCTCACTACACCTATATCACTCAAGTTTATATTGTCACTTGGGTTTGACCAATGTTATATGTCATTAGGTGTATGCTAATAAAACCTCACATGTGTCACTTCACATATGTCACTCATGTCTATGTCATTAGGGCTTGTGTTAATGAAACATGTTTCACTAAGTTCATTTCAAGTTTACGTCATTTAAACCAAGTTTATTTCATTTTCGAGCTTGAGGTTCGTGCATCATTTGGGCTTGTATCATTAAGTATAATCATTTACACCTAGTTTTAATGCCATAGATTCTACTTGTCATGTATGCTAGCATTGTATTTTGAAATTTGCTAAAAACATGTTCAAACATACACATGGACCTTAGAGATCAAATGGTACCTTTTAGTTTTATTATTTTATTATTTTATAATAATTATTGTATTAGTTAGAATGGAAATCCAATAAATTATTACACAAATGTAGAAATTATTTTTGAAGGAAAAAAATATTTATTAATAATGTAAAATATTTATTTTAATATTTCATAAATAACTTTAATGAGTGAAGTAATAATATGAATAATAAAAATAAAATAGTTAACCTTGGCTACCAACTAGCTACAATAATAATTGAATTAATGTTATTATTACTATTAAATATTTAAATTTATTATTAACTATACAAATGAAAGTAATAACAAGAAAAATAATTATAAAATAGTAACCTAGGCTAGGTTTTAATTATATTATTAAATATATAAAAACTAGTACTCAATATTTATAATTAATAGTTAATGATTATTAAATACTGAGAATTTCAGTTATTATATTAATTTATTTCGTTATGAAATATTTTATTATTTTTTATTATTTATTAACTAATTATTTCAATATTAGCCAATTACGAGTTAATTAAATAAATTGGTTAATAGATTATTATAGTTAATATATATTTAAAATTGAATATTATTGTTGTTTATCTAGATAATAAATTAAGTTATATTTAATAATAACTAATAATATAATTAAGTAATCACAAATATTGATGATTATTACTATAAATAAATAATTAGTTGGATAATTTATAAAATGAATTATTTAGTTTTTAATTTAGTTGTTAATTAATTATTTAGCTAGTTAGTTGTCACTTACCTATTTAATTATATACTTTTCAAGATGAGAATGAAAACCAAAACATATATGGGATAAATTTTTTTACTTGCATGTAGTTTGCAACTAAAATGTTTAGTCATAAACAACTTGCAACTGAAATTTTTATCCCATATGTTTTGACTTTCATTTTCATCTTGAAAAGTATATAACCAAAGTGTTTTGTTTTACATTTTCATATTTAAAAAGATGGGCATATGGGATGAGTCAATAAAAACAACTCAACCCAAAATAAATATAAATATTCATGCACTTACACTTAACTACCTATTTCCCTAACTTACCACCTACCTATTTTTCTACCTACCTACCTACCTACCTATTAATTAGGTATTTGGCTTAGGTAGGTAAATAGGTCCTATTTAGATACGTATTTATCCTAGATAGGTAGGTAGGTATATAGATAGGTAGGTACCTAGTTCAACCTATATACCTAAATATTGATTTAAGTTTAATTTGAAAATAAATAAATAAATATGCCACATGGCAAATTTTTATTACACCATGTGTCATAATATAAACCATCAAAACATTAAAATTAAACGTCTTAGATTATTTCAAAATAATAAAAAAATATTTTAAATTATTAAGAGTTGGGACACATGGCAACACATAACTTGTTCCCATTGTTCACTAAAAAAGTTGAATCTTAGTTGCAAGTGACATTGCGTATATGACTAGTCAAAGGATGAAGGCATATTTCATTGATTTTTTCTTTCATCCAAAATTAGTTGTCGTTTGTGACTTGTCCAATGTGACTATTAAGATTTTAGTTGCAAATGTTGCTTGTAACTAAAAATTAGTCGCATGGACTAGTTACAAAATGGCCATTTCCTACTAGTGTAAGATTATAGTGGAAATCACATAGTGATAAAATATATGCAAAGTGGAATGTCAAAGTGGGACAAGGGGCTAAAAGGTTCCCAAAGTGGAACTATAGAATTTCACTTTAATTAATGGGAATGATTGTTGAGTGGAATGTGCTAGTGGTGAGAATAATTGTTGAGTGGAATGTGTTAGTGGTGGATATGATTGTTTAATAAAATGCGCTAGTGGTGGGAATGATTGTTTAGTGGAATGTGCTAGGAAGGAGTGATTATTTAGTGCAATGTGCTAGTGGAATGAAGTATTTAATGTGTAGTGGAACACCTTGGGTTGTGCCCATAGAATGTGGTAGGAAGCAAGGTCCCAATTGTAAGAGGACCAACGAGAATTCAAGGTGTTGGCAATGCATAGGTGGCATGGGCATGGGCATGGGCCCATTATGTAGCCACCTCATTTGGCACAAGAAATCCCAACATTTGCAACGTGGTTGTTAGATCATGTTAAGACACAAATGGTAAATGGAGTGATAGTAGACCTTAAAGTCTTGGTTTATTTTCACCCACCATCAACATCGGCCTATACATACAACAATATGTGGGAATATGGAAACCACTACATGGTTGATGTTGAGACAGGGCCAACACACAACATGTATGACAATGGTGTTGCATGCGTATTCAAGCAAGGTAGTTGTAGTTTTGTACAAGACAAGAACATTGTAATGGCCAATTTACATTATGTGGGCATGTTAAAAGAAATAATTATAGTGTCCTACACCAGCCAACGTGTAACATTGATGAAACGTTTATGGATACATGTTCACATGCAAGGGACTGCAATAACTGTGTGACAAGATGAACATGGATTTTGGGTAGTGAACCACGGGCAACATGTGAATGCAAACCTAGAACCTTATGTGCTCCCATCAGTGGTCTCACAAGTATGGTTTAGCCATGACCACAATGCTTGTAAAAATATTCTATTGGAAAAGAAATATCCAAAGTTGTGTATATATGAAAGCTAGCCCCACTTGGTGTAGTGATGACCTAAACAATAAAAGGGTCTTAAATGGGGGCATGTCAATATTTTTACCATGCACACATCTTCCATTGTCTACCCACTAATTAATTGTTCTATTATTGTAATTTGTAGGTGTTTTTTCTAGAGGACAAGATGAATGCTGGAGATTGGTGAGTAGTTGTTCAAAAGGAACCTCATGCTCAACATGTAGTGGCTATGGTGGGGGACATGACACTTGGGGTAAATATAGATGGGCAAGGCATTATGGCATTTGTAGACCTTCAAGCTGATGCCAAAGATCATGATCCAACTAATGCAAATGAAGGGGAAGAGGTTGGTGCAATAGACGTGGAACATGTGGAGGCTTTAGTTGAGGGCGAGGCTTTAGTTCCAATTCAAATGATGTTGTCGTTAAGTGATTATGATAGTTTACAAGGTGTAAGTTGGCCATTTGCATGCAAGGTGGTTCATTGTTTTTTGGGGTTTGTAACACGGGGATATTATAGTTATGACTTAGCTATATGACATACATAGTTCCACTAAGCAATGTGGGAAAGTTGAACAATGATTAATCCATATATGGATCGATTAATGTGTATGTGCATATTTGGGGTGTAAATGATACAAATTATATTTATCCATTCATTTTATACCAATTGTCATTGCTGCAAATGATCCTTGAGTTGTCATCTAATGCATGCATGACCCAATAATCCATGCTTGAATATTCGCAATGAGGTTAGTTGGTGATATGTCCTTGTTGGTTGTTTTGAATAAATGGGGTTGGATACATGTAAATGACCACACTTAAATGACCACATGGCTATGTACATGGGGAACCATATTTGGAACATGTATGTGAATGGATAAATGTAGATGAACATGTATATTCTATCACAATGCATATGCATGTAAATGGGATTGGTCATATGAGTGGAATATTCCATTCATCTCATATGTATATACATGAGTGAAGCAAGTGGTCTTTTCATAGGTAGTACCATATAAGGAAAGAGGTAGTACTAATGTAGACAAAAAATCTTAATAAATTGGAACATATTCTAAAATATATATGCATGTGAGTAAATGAAGAAATTGAACGGAGTGGCAAGGTCTAGTGGGATCTAGTAAAATCCAACAATGGTGGGATAAGAGTGGAAGGCATGGCAATGTCTGTATAAAGTGCAGTGAAAAAATGGATGTAGTGGCAAGATCCACTTGAATCCCACGAAAATCTAATAGTAAGTGGGATCAGAGTGGAAGGTGGTCATTTCTGTCCAAGTGTAGTGATTTGCAGCACGTCCAATTCCACTAAAATTGAATTTGGGTGGAATCATGTAGTGGCTCCCAAATGCTAGCAATCTAGCATAATATGGCACCTCAAATGGCCCCTCCCAAATGTTGATAGTCTGGACCATAACATGGTAACTCAAATCCAAGCTCCCAAATGCTAGAAGTCCAACATAACATGGCAATTCAAATGCCTCCTCTGAAGTGCCAACAGTCTAAAATAACATAGCAACTCAAATGGCTTCACCCAAATGCTGACATCCTATCAATCCAAGTGCGAACTCAAATGACCCAAGCTCCCAAATGTTAATAGTTTGCCATAACATGGCAACTCAAATCCAAACTCCCAAATGCTAGCAATCTAACATAATATGGCACCTCAAATGGCCTTGCCCAAATATGTTGGCAGTTTAACACAACATGGAAACTTAAGTGGCCCAAGCTCCCAAAGATTGACAATCTAACATAACACTATAGTTTGACATAACATGGCTTAACTCAAATGGTTCCTTTCAAATGCTTGAAGCCCAATAAATTTCATTGAAGGTTGGTGGTCACTCAATGTTGAACAACCATACAAGTTTTGCTATTTTTTTGCAAAAAAAATACTAAAATTCATAATGTTATAAATATGTCAATCCATATGTCAACAATGAATCAATCTTCAATTTCAGCAAAGGAAAAAATCAACATTGTCAATTACAATGGGAATCCAACAATCTAGTATAATAGGTAGCATTTCAAGTTACAACAAACAATGTAAACTAATAAATTGGAAGAGTATTAATTAAACTTTAAATTGGGCAAATGGTAACACAACAACTTTTATGCATAAACAATTGACCAAGTTAAACACTGCTAAAAATTACATTGCAAAAACTTTGCCTAGAATTTGACACATCGTTTTCATTATAGAAACAAGTTTAATATCACAAACCTACTTACTAGTATGGAAAACTAAAAAAGATGGATTTTCAATTGACACCATGCAAGTGGACAAAATCATCTTTGACATATGTTGCCCTTATCCTCTTTCCCAACCATTGTTTGCGTTCTTCCAGTCTTTTCACAAAATCAACAACAGGAACTCTTGTTGGTGTCGATTTATGTTTCGTTTCATTATGAGAAATTGTGTCTGTGGCAACTAAAGTTCCAAAACAACTAATAGACAACTACATTGCAACTGTCCCATGGAAATATAACAAATTAATAAATAAAATGTCACGTCAAAAAATCAAAGAGTTGTATTGTAGTTACAAATTAGTTGCACGATGTATATTTATCCAATATAATATACACACTTGTAAATACAATTGTAGTCAATCATGTTTGACTTTGTTGACAAGTTGCATTTTAATCGCATGTAACAACTACATCACAATTAGGATAAATTTAGTTACTAATCAATGATTATTTTGCAACAAATGTATAGCCTTGAGTAACACATATGATCATGCCACATGTATACATTTCCACTGCCCAATATATATGACATTTCAACTTGCTTGCAACTAGTATGCAACTATATTTCAACTTAAAATTTGAAATTTAAAAATCTAAAAATTGGGTAGGAAACCCTTAAACGAGTGATAAATGGTAGTATATCAACATATATACCTTAATGCATTAACGACTTTCATGTGCTTATGCTTATTGTTAAGAAATTCAAGATGAACTTCTTTTAAAAAAAAATTTATTCGAACATTTTGTGTATTTTTTAGTCTTTTGGTGACTTAATTTTCATACCATGTGTTATAACTAAAATCATTATTTTTTGTTTAATTTAAAACTAAAAATAAAAGGTTGTTATAAGTTATATTATTTATTTAAATAACTTAGAGATTGAAGGCTTTTGTTTTTTATTTTGAAGGTTGAAGGTTTTTGCTCTTACTCTTCAAGAGGTTGAAGGTTTTTGTTTTTTCTCTTAAAGGTTAAAGGTACTTGTTCTTACTTTTAGAAAGGTTGAAGGCTTTTGTTTTTACTCTTGGAAGTTAGGTTTTTGTTCGTACTCTTAAAGAGGTTGAAGGTTTTTCTTTTTTCTTTTGAAGGTTGAAGGTTCTTGCTTTTAGAAAGGTTGAAGGTTTTTGCTCTTACTTTTGAATGTTGAAGGTTCTTACTTTTACTTTTAGATGTTAAAGGTTATTGATTTTACTCTTGGATGTTCAAAGTTTTTACTTTTGGTTTTAGATGTTGAAAGTTTTTACCCTTACTTTTGTTGAAGGTTCTTGCTCTTATTCTTAAATGTTGAAGGTTTTTATTTTTGGATATACATCAAAATTATGTATACAAGGTAAGAGTTTTTAAAAGTACTTAAAATTGTAATTCAATTTACTTGATTACAAGCATAACATATGATTTTATTTGCAAATGTACAAATTATAATTTAGTTTGTATCAATGTTCTATACATTGCATTTTTATGAAAAATAAGTTGCATGTTAGTGGTAGTATAGTTGTAAATTAGTTTTATTCAAATTGAAGGGATTATTTACATATTTTTAACATTACAATGTTATGATATTCTATTGATTTCATTTCACAAGTAGAACTAAATGTCATAACATGATAGATTTCAAATAAATAAGGTGCATTGAAAAAATTACATGGTTCAAACTCCATTTCAACAAAAAACAAAGAAAACATTCATTTATGAAACATAATGTTTTAAATGAAAATATTTGATTGTTGTGGGTCATTATTTTTATGATTCGACCTTTTGTTTAGATAGAGAAAAATGTTTTTTATATATAGTTTGGGCATTATATTTAGATTCATGGTTTTGCTTTTTTTTGGATAGAAACATTAATTTATTTTTTTATGATGTATTTTTCAACATGGAATGTAAATGTATTTAAAGTTTCAAATCCATTTCATGTTTGTAAATAATGATATCCAATGTAATTCAACATTATCTATTATAATTAGAACAACATGATAATGGTTATATGAAGTCTGGATAATTGCATTGTAAATTATAATTTAGTTGTTTAGTACTATTAAAATCAACTCCATACAATTGCTTTAAAACCCAAATTTAAACACATAGTTGCAAATTAGTCACTAAATCATTAATTTTCATTTCATTTTTAGTTGTAAGTTAGTTGTAAAGGATAGGAACAAAATTCATTGTTCAAATGGATGAATGAAATAATGAAATAATATATTCGTTACATTAGTTATAAAATAATTGTAAATAAGTTACAAAAGATAAAAATATTTAGAATCCATTTATCAAATGTGAGGCGCTTTTCTGTCCCTTTACTCCTGGTTCTGTGTGGTGATTATACTTGAAAGTACATATGCTACTTGTGAAGGAAAAAATGCAAAGTGTATTTTTAGATGTTAAATTGCGTTTGTAGTTGAAATTAAATAATTTGCCTCTTGTGCATCATTTATGATTTAAAATCGATAGATATAATTTTTAAGTTCAAACACTCCAAATCCTAGAATTTATGTTATATTGTCACTCATTCAAACCAACTTTTAAGGATCCAACACCATGTTCAATTTGGCAACAGACCACCAGTCATTTAAAATATTACTCTTATCACATATGTTGTCCAAATCTGGCTTGCCTTATTTCTTTAAAAAATTAGTTACAAGGTGCACCTTTTTATTGAATTTTAATATCTACACCCAAAGCAGTAAGAAGTTGTGCTATTAAACCCGAAAGGGTTTTACAAAGGTAGAAAGTTCAACTTGGCTAAAGACCACTAGTCACTTAAAACATTATTCCTATCACATATGTTGTCCAAATCTAGCTTGCCTTAGTTCATTAGAAAACTAATTACAAAGCACACATTCCTACCTAATTCTAAAATCTGCACCTAAACCAGTAAGAAATTATGCTACTAAACCCGAGAAGGATTTACAAAGGTAAAAAGTTCAACTTGGTTGTAGACCACTAGTCACTTAAAACATTACTCTTATCACATATGTTATCCAAATATGGCTTGCCTTAGTTCATTAAAAAACTAATTACAAGATGCACATTCCTACCTAATTTTAAGATCTGCACCCAAACTAATAAAAAATTGTGCTATCTAACCCGAAAGGGTTTTATAAAGGTAGAAAGTTCAACTTGGCTATAGACCATCAATCATTTAAAACATTACTCCTATTAAAAAAATCTTGTAGTCTTGGTTGTTTTCATGCACGTGACATAATCGTGGCTTTAAACAATCCAATTGTTACATGATCAAATTCCAAATTACAATTCAAAAAATGAACAATCAACACAAAAGTTTTCATTCTTCTTTTTGACATCCACAAATCAAAACTAAGTGTGCAAATGTCACAATATTCAAGAGGCTTAAAGATGAAGTTTTTTTTGGTCTTTTTAGTCAACTTCGGTAGAATGTCATTTATCAATTGATGCTTTGATGGAAAGTTTACATGGGGATTTTGCCTCAAAATTAATCTTCTAAGGAATTATGATTCAACGAAAAATAAATGGATTAATTCCTTAACAATGAATAAAACCAAATCTTCTTCAAATTGAATATGATGGGGATCATTCTTATTGTAAGGAATTGTATAACCAAAGAAAGATGCAATGTTGGATGGGGTGGGGCCGGACCTTGTTTTTTTTGCTGATCTTCTATTTCCAAATCCAACAAACTTTTCTCGTTCAATTTATTTAGTTCAAATTTTATGGTGAGTCATTTCCAAATGTTTTCAAAGTGCTGAAATTTCATTGGCAGACTTGTAGTTGATGGTGCCTTTTTAAAGTCTTACAAATGCAACATAAGATAACACAATACACATTTCAATTGCTCTGGTTCAAGATAGGTTGAACTTATTTTAAAGGAGTGATTGAAACATTATTTGTTACATAAGAAGCCCATGTTGTGGCATTGCTACTCTTTGGCTTTTAGAAGTCTCTTTGTTTTGCCAATGCTAACCATAGAGCCTCATTAGTTGTAACTATGGTAAACAAATTTCCATTTGCAATAATACTAGGACTGCTGACACAACCCATAGAGGCTTTTGTAGAGGTTGAACCACAAAAAATTGGGTCATTTGGATCATCTGCTCTATTTATTTGAATTCAACATAAGGTCAACCATAACATGTGCTTGAGGGATCATCAATGTTTCATCGTGCAAGCCATCCATCTCCTAAAATCAATACAAAAATAACAAAAATGGCTAGCACCAACCTTTGATAAGCAAAAACCTTGATGCATAGACAAATTACAAACACAACAAAAGGAGAAAATTATGCAAGAAGATTAAGACATATCTCATAGAGAATTGATGATTGAGGTGGCAAGAATTTTCTTTTTGAGGAAGATGAAGACAAACCTCATAAAGCACTGATGGTTGAGGCAGAGAGGAAAACAATCTGGAGGAAGATTGTAGAACATTGATGGCTGAGGCATAAAGGAAAAAAGTCTGGAAGAAGATCATAGAGCACTGATGGCCGAGGCAAAAAGAAAAAAAATCTGGAGGAAGATCGTAGAACACTGATGGCCAAGGCAAAAAGGAAAAATGTGGAGGAAGAACACATAGCAGTGATGGCCGAAGGGCAGTTATCTGATGACAGAAGCACATGCTTTAGGCTTTGTAATTTATTTCCATTGTCTGACCCTCAGCAGGTCGTCTTCATTCATCGCATCAGTGCAACTGGTGAGTTGAAGTTGAGGTCAGCCCTTCAGCAGATGATTAACACACATTGCATTCCTTACATGATCTTGACAGATTCGACGATGCCATCACATTGTACCGTCTACAAAAAAATCATGTTTGAATTACCTATATCATTTTGTGCATTTAGCACGTTAAAAACTCACACTTGTTGCGTATCTTGTCAGAATCTGCACAAATTGGTGCGAATGGCTGAATTCCATCTAATAATTTTGATTTAAAAAGACACGCTTTAAAAACACATTATTAAGCGATACATTCCATATTGGAATGTTGAATAGTCACTCCATTTTCTTACAACTCACACCACTTTTGGAGCACAAAACTGCACATAGCCAGCAAAACGCCACACGAAGACCACGAAGACAACGACGGTGACGAAGACGACAAAGGTTACAAAGACGACGACGATGACGACGAAGACAGCGGTGAAGACGACGAAGACGACGAAGGTGACGAAGAGGAGGAAGAGGAATACGACGAAGGCGACGACGAGGAAGGACGAAGACGGGGAAGAACAAGAAGAGGGAGAAGAGGGAGAAGAGGGGATTGGAGATCGAGAGGGGAGTGAAGATCAAGAGCGAGGGAATGGACGATGCGCAACAAATAGTGTTGGTAGCGTTGGAGCAGGCGGGTGTGGAGGTACCTGCGGAGGTAAAGAACTCTAATGGCCAAGAATTGGGATCTAAAGCTTTGGTCAGTATCTGTTCGCAGGCGGTGGCGTTGTTGTTGTCGCGTGGAGTTTCTTCTTCTTCTTCTTCTTCTTCTTCTGCTGTTGCTGCTGTTTTTGAGGTACCTCAAGGTACTGCGGAGCGGTTTCGTTTCTGTACTGATCTGGCAGCGGCTATCAAGCAACTGGGCTATCAGGCTGACCTCAGTTTCCATCAGGTCCCGTTTCATGCACTCTCTCTCTGTCTCTCTCTGTCTGTGTTTCTGTCTCTGGTTCTTTTTTTGTTTTTCCCTGAAGATCGGGATCTGTAACTACTGATTGCAAATAGTAAGCTGGTATTTTTTCCAATTGTCTTGGTGTCGGTGGCGGGGACGCAAGCCTGTCTAGCGTCTGCAGCAACAATAGCTGCTTCCCGAATTCGGGATTACAGAAATATGGATAGGATCTGGGGGATTCCATCGGCGGCATTCCATGGAGATTTGAGCACCTCTGGACTCTGGACACATATTATATTCTATTGGATTTCCGCTCTTGAGGAATGCAGGAGAAGAATGATGACCCTGATTCAATTCTATTCTGTTCTCGCTGTTTGTGGAACCCTAAATTCTAGAATCCTGATGACAGAGTGCATCGGTACTCAAAGTCTTATCTGTCAAAACTGGTTTTTGAGGATGGGAATACATTGCAAGGGATTTTGACAAGAGATGATGGTGATGTTGCAGTTTTTGTATCCATCACACACTGACACACATCGACTTCTCCGATTTCTCCTTGATCAACTCTCCAAGACTTCATCAGCTCCAACTCCAAGGACCCGGAAGGGACGAGCAGAAGCTCAGGCTCCAAAGCTTGACAAACTCAGTGCAACTGTACAGCAGGCTTTGGTGCACTGGCATGCATCCAGACACACAGCAGAAGGGTATGATGAAGTTGCAAATGCAGGTTTACCTTTCAGAACTTCGGCCCTGCGACTTTCCACTGGGAAGAATGTTGTGGGTAACCTAGTGAAGAAACCAACACTAGTTACCTTGCAAGCAAAGCCTAGGGAATGGCTCCTGCCATCCATCCTTGAGCTCAATGCAAAGAATGCAGTACGAAGTGCAGGCTTGGCAGATGCACAACTTGCCCAACTTCTGAAGCAGGTGGAGGGGACAGAGAAGAGAGGAGAGACAAAAGTGATCAGTTGTGGTGTTCTATTGTCTGACAGAGGCTCTGGAGATGCTGACAATGTGACGTCAACTAGTGTTTTAGAAAGGGGACATTTGTTCAGGCAAGACCAAGAGCTAGAGGAGGCACAAGAGAGACTGATCAATGAGGGACAAGATCAAGCTTCTGAGCAGAGGCACATCAATATACAACTACAAGAAAAGCTGCTTCAATTGGTTGAGCAAGCTGACAAGGTGGATAGTTTGACAGCTTTTTCCATTGTTAGACTTGTATGTACAGCAGCAACACAGGTTTCCAACAAAAGCTTCATGGAATTGCTGAATTCTGTATTTAATTCATTTTTGCTTGTTGTGTACAAGAGCTGGCAGTGTTTTGAGCATACTGGGCATCTGCACTTGTTAGCACACACCAAGGTTTTCATTTCTTGAAATACTTGTCCAACATATTGTACTTGGGTGTAGATGGAGGCGGAGGCTAGCCAGATAGAGCAACATTGTTTGGCACTAAGGCAACAAATTGAAGCAGGAACAGAGAGGGTTCAGAAAGCTGAGAAGGAGAAAAAGGTGCTGCAGAAGGCTGTGAGTCTTGCCCTGGAGCCTTCCAGCTCCCCTTCCTCTGTTCTCCAGGAGCTTAGGGCACAATTGAGTGCCAGTGAAGATCACCTGACCATTCTTCAAGCTGAATGGTACGTGATGCATCTTCATTTGGATGATCCAACTTCAAGTTCAAGTATATTCCATGCGGCTAACATATATGTTAACCAGCTTTTGCTAACAAGATGTAACTTGTTCTTTATCACAAGCACTGTGGTCTTCATATTGTAGATGGGAAGCAATTAGACACTTAGTTCCTAAAGATGATTTGATCCACTGCAGCTCAAATGTGCCTTTGATCTTTGTGTGTGGAGTCTAGGAAGAAATCTGTGGTCAGTAAATGGCAGGTTATGACCTTCTAAAACCACCAATGTAACTGGATCCAGTTTATTGCAAAAGCTCTTTACATGGCCAGCCTTGAGTGTTTGTGAAATTGTACCCAGTTTCATTCTGAGTGCCACAAAGAAAAACTTGATGTGCAGTCACTATTGGCGCATTGTGTGTCCAGAATATGAACAATGAAGGTTGTGGCTGGTTTGTGGCAGGGAGACTGTCAAAGTGCCTTTGGAAGAAAAAAAGACCGAACTGGAGAAAAGTGCATTGGTTGGCAAAGGGGAGCTGCAGGAGAAGCTGAAGCAAATGAAAGAAATGCGTCATAAACTAAAGCAATTGAGTACTACACTTCGAGCCCGGTAATCAGCAAAAGCATGGCCTTATTGTCTTTCCTTCTTGTTGTAAACTGGCGTGATAAGTCAAATTGTGGTATTTGGTGGCAATTCATGTCACAGATTCACTTCAATGAGGTCATTTGGTACAGTTGATCCAGCCAGTGGGTTGCCCAGCTGACTCTGTTTGCTTCATGTCATCAGCTGTGCAACTCAGGCTAATGGGAAAACAGTAGTCATCTTATTCTCTTGGTGCCAGCAAAGATCTCATCAATGCCTAAATCCCAATAAAGAAGCTGGTTGCTGGGGAGTTCAGAGAGGCGTGCTAATGGTTGCTGTGGATATGCTTGCCAATGTTTATGATATTGCTGTGGGCATGATCTAAGAATTCAAAATGAAATGCAGGGAGGAGGAGTTATGGTCTTTGAAAGCTGAAATAGAAAAGGCTGGAAGTGCACCAAAGCGCTCATCTTATGTGCATCGCATTTCTGAGCTTGTACGAAATAGTCAGAAACAGGCAAATGATATCACACGTATAATTCAAGACACTCGCAATTTGCAACGGGAGAATAACTCAGCTCATGATCGTCTTCGCCGTGTGCATGCACTTGTCGATGAGCTTATTTTCAGGTCCCTTCCTTCTCCACCTGTGTCGGAACATGTGCTAGCAGAGTTAGAAGTACAATGATTTATTCCCTGTCTGTATTCTGTGCCAAAAGAGAAGCTCCCATGTAGTTCTTTGAATCTTGATAGAAATTGGAAATCTATTGTTTCTGGATGGATGGGGCCTGGAAATGTGGCATTATGTAGTTTAAGTGACTGATTTTGTTGCCTGTTGTGAGTCATCACTCTCCCCTCTCAACAATTCAGCAAGACATCAAGGGTCTAGATGTTGCACCTGTAGTAGTGCCTTCTCTTTCCATGGTGGGATAGGTCAGAGTTACAGCTCTTCTCACCAGCAAATCTCTTTTGGATGGGTTGTGTGTGCTCTCTTCCATATCTTGAAGGATATTAACAGTCCATATAAATTCGTGACTTTTTGGCAGGGATGCAAAGCGAGATGCAGTATGTCGACAAGCATACAGACTTCTGAGCACCATTCATGAGACTTTTGCAGACATCGTGGATCGGGTGTTTGAAATGGACAAAACGAGCAGAGAGATTGCTGAGCTGCAGGCCAAGTTAGAGGAGCTAGAGAAATCACCTGTAGATATAGTTAGCGTGCAATCTGATCTGGACATGGTTGTGGCTGAGAACCAAATCATGGAAAGAAGACTTGCAGAGCTTCAAGCTGTGCAATAATCAAATCTTAAGTTGCAGGTATGCAATTTTGGGATTCAACTCATATTTGCTGTGAGTTTGTCACACTTGGAGAGTTGTCTTGAACTAGGGTAAGGTTTATACCTCTGGTTCTTCACCTCCCACATTCCAATTGAAAAATGGTGTGGTCCTAAATATGAAATATTTCCAAGTTGGGTGGAACCTAGTTTGTAGAGGTCTGCTTATAGGCATTGGATCCCTTGTACTCCTACACCCTACATAAGACCTCTCTAAGCTAGGTTCCATGGTGATAAGGATGGGATCAATTCTTTACGAATGCACATGTCAAATTTGCCAACATATTAGATATTCCCTCCACTTTCACGTGTACCAGTTGCCAATGGGAAAACTATTTCTAAGTGATTTTCTATTGAGATGAATGTATTGTGGGAAACTAATCAGGCTTGACACACCACAATGATTACGACAAATAGAATACCAAATGCATTTTGTGTAGGGTAATGTTGGAGGAGCGGAGTGTTCTTGAAATAAGCACTTGCCCAAGGCAAATGCCTCAAATCATGGGATGAAATTAGAAACATGGAGATACAAAGTCACCCTGAATGGTGTTCATATATTATCTATCTTTGTGAATGAATGAAAAAAATGGACTTACATTGTACATGTAGCATGTTAGTTCCCAATGCTAGAGATTGTATAGGTGCAAGGGTTTACTTCAATCTCAAATAGGGTCCATGTAGGTATAAAGTTCAATAAGTAATTAAAATTAGTATTTAATTATAAAGTTCAACCTACTTATTAACATTTAAATAAGTATCAACTTGTTCACCTAAAGAACCTATGTTTAAGAATGTATATTCATAATTCCAGTTTTGGTTTTGAATCTAGGAAAAAATGAGTTTTATAATTTAGTTCTCATTCTGATTCCAACAAAAGGGTGCGACTTAAATCTGAGTCCCAAATAACCTAAACCCAAATCCCCAAATAACACTAAATACCCTCACGACATTGTTTCATACCTATACCAATGTGGTAAGACCGTGAGGTAATAGGTCAACCTTTGTACCAATTTATACTATTTTCAATATTACACACATAGTAGTGTTGGCTAGTTATTGAAAAAAATTGGCTATCAATTAAGGTTATTAATAATGTTTTTAACAATTTAAAGAAAAAACTAAGTAAGAACCTACCTGCATGATTGGTATTATCCAAAGAACTAGCAAGACTTTTAAAGGTCAAGTTTTGAATTTTTCAAATTTTAATAACCTACCTGGATGATTGGAGTGTCATCCAAATAGGTTGTCAACCTTAAAACTCTAAATTTGTTTATGATTGAAATTAAAAAAAATAAAATAATCAATCTTAAAACCTACCCTACTTGAGCAATATAATTGATGGTTTTCAAGGCAAGTTAAAAAATTTTGACCTTATACATGTAACATGTGGTTATCAATACAAAAAAATCAAATGAATTGATAACCATGAGTATTGTTTGGATAGTGAAAATTGATAACTGCCAAATTTTATATTTAAATAAATATCGATACCCTGTGTGGTCCAAAAACAACTTCAAAAAAAATCTATTTAACTTATTATGGAAAATAAAACAGTGACCAACCAAAATTGATACATACCTATTTCATATCAACCAAAAATCAGTCTTGAACCCAAAAATGCCACCGGACTAGTATGGAATTTCTAAAGAATGCCGAAGACTAGTATGAACCTAGTATGAATAAAATAAAATAAAATCAATATTAGTACTATGCCAATATGTTCAAAAGACCAACATTGCAAGAAAGCTCATCTAGGCCCAAACTGGAAATGGAAATTGAATTCCAAATAAATCATTATTTTTCAATTTACAATTATTTTGTCAAAACATCTGGGCCTTTTTTTGTGTAACCAAATCATGTTTTGTTCCCTAATAGATGCACTTTATTAAAAGGTCAAATCGAAAATTTAAAAGACAGTTGAAACTATTTTGAATGAATGTCATCTTTGATGCATGAAAATAAGGAGAAAGGGGAGTAACCTTAAAACTAATTCTAAACAATTTGGAAACCTATAAATCGGAAACTAGTTCTTTTTTGGCACCTTATAGGACAAAGTACCCAGGTGAAAAACAACAAACCAATTTTACAAGTTAAGAAAAAAATCAAAACAAAGGTTACATTAGTTAAATCACCAAATATAGATTCCAAAAGAACAAACTTCATTAAATTTTCAACTACTAGCAAAGAAAATTCAAGTATCAAAATATTCCAATAGTTACATGGCTACTAAATCTGAAAACAAAGAAATGTGAAACTTTTCAAAGGAAATGTCTTACAATAGTTAAGTAGTTTAAGTAGGACCCTATAGAAACAAACAATATTCAATTCCAAGTTACAACGATGGAGTTATGTCTTTGGTAAGATGCTATTGCAATCCCTGGCAACACTATTTAGCACTTGGATTAGAAAATAGTCCTACTAATTAATAGATTGAACGAAAAAAAAGATTTGCATTAGGTAAGCTACCTAATATACATTCATATGCAAAAACCCCATGTCAATATGAGCTTTTGACAAGGAAATTTCAAGCACCAAAATATTTTAGTAGTCCTTAACAATAACTCTAATAATGTGATTATTCGAAGGCATTTCTACCAAACACTTCTAGACATATAACTTCAACACCTACTAACCCCTAACTAAACCACATTCCAAGAACGAAAATAATACACAAAAAATGAAAGTACCAAAATTGAACACATTGGAACCAAACTCAAGTTCTACCTTTTCACAAACATAAATATTAAGAAAAAACATGCCTTTAGAGGGTTGGAATTGAACAAAATCAAAATTAGACTTCAGTTCTACCTTTTCCACAAAGATAAACAATTTTTTAAAAACCTAAAGTTGAACTCACAAACACAAAACCTTGAAAAACATTCACATGATCATGGAGGGACAAAATTGAACATGTTGAATCTCAAACTTGAACTTTGCATTTGCATTTGACATAAACCATGAAATTGAAAAAACAAGCCCATGGAGGATCAAAATTGAACACTATGGAACTCAAACTTTAAATCTACATATCCATAAACACGCATGTTGAAAAAAATGCACACACAATCAAAACCCTTGAAGCCCTTGTGATGTACAAACATTGAGCTTGAAAAAATGAAGCATGTGCTTTCAATGTTCTAAATTGAATCAACATGGGAACTGAACTTAAAGCTACATTAAACTTAGAAGAAGTTGTGGTTTTAAAATCTAAGCTTGAAGATTAAAGCCTCAAAATGCAAGTCATGCATGTTGTTATGATTCTACCGATTGAACTTGCAATATGTGTTAAAAAGTTAAAACTTGATATTAAAAGGGAAAAACAAGGTTTAGGGTGTTAAACTTGAACACCAAGGTGCCATGCATACTTGATTAATGTTGGAATCCACAAATAACATACAAGAAGGTAATGCTTTAGGAAGACTTAAACAACAAAATAAAAATCAAGTTTATTGCAAAACTAAATACAAACATGAATGGTTTTGCATGGGCCATGGTGTTATTATCCTTGAGATACCTTTATTTTTTAAGATCCTTCATTAGTTGAACAAGTAGTGCATTTTCAAAAAAATAAAATTAATCACACCTTCTTTAATGAAAAGATAATCTACACATGCATCATCAAGCAAATTTTTGTACATCATTATCAAAACATTCAAGTTATCAAGCCCTGATTGAGAATGCATTTCAAATTTAACATCCAATGATTTAGTATTTGAAATCATGTGAAGTTCATTCATTCTTAGGTTCATACATTTTGTGCATATATTATCATCCATTGATAACATGTTTGACACAAATAAATGTGTTAACAAATGAAATACAAACCTATGAATGAAAAAACTTCACATTGAATCTATCTATGTGTTAGAAGTGTTTTCAACACACAACATATGTGCACAAAAGATACAAACCTATGAGTAAATGAACTTCACATGATTTCCATTACTAAATTGTTGGAAGTTAAGTATGTGATGTGCCTCAAGATTGTCAACAAACCAACAATGGAAACAATGTGGTTTCAATTTGATTATTTGGGATTTCGAGAATTTGTTGTTCTATGAACCCAACATTAAATAACAAGGCACCAAGCAAAAAGACTTTTCATGTCATTTTCTAAAACAACTTGCCAAAAAAATGACAACTTAGATTTCAACAAATCTTCACGGGCTATTTTTATGGATGTAGGAACATTAAACAAGGATTAACCTATTGTAAGTGATTGTGGGGGAGATTTATTTGCATGACCAAGTTAAGGAACTTAAACATCACAACCAACATGGGACTGAAATTTTTTGAATCATATTCATCCATTATAACCCAAGTTTTGTCCCTCCCAATTAAGTTTACCATACATTTTTAAGCTCTTAAATCTAGGGGTAACATGAATGCCAACATATTATGGGCTAAAACATGCCATAAGAAACAACTTTGATAAGACATAATTCAAGATAGCTAAGTTCTTACTTTTGTCTTTCACACAAGCAATGACATTCCTTACCAATTAAAATTCAATTAAAAGAAAGTTTCATGGTCTTTGCCAATGTTTTTCCAATTGTGTTTGGAGCCTTAAACAAACCAATTGTAACATGGCATTTGGGACCTAATCCCAGTTTTAAAAATCATGTTTAGGGCAAAGGTGTCAAATCTCATATGTGATATCCACAAGTCAAATGTTCCACTAGTTGTTTCACATTATGCCAAAATAGGTAAGACATAATGGTCCATGCAATGTTAAGGGTGAAAACATAGTTAAAAGGACTATTTGGACTATCATGGTTGTAGATTTTTTGGATTGTAGAAGAAATTAAAATGTAAAGCCATATTCAACATTAATATTTTCATTTTTAATATGATCCATGTTGTAATAAACTTTAGTGGGATCATATTAAGAAATATGGATGAATTGTTAAAAAACTCATAATAGATTTGGAAATGATGGCATTACATTTGTTACTTATATAAAATGAAAGATATGGATTCAAAAAAGTCATTATAATGTCAAAAAAGGGCCACCATGTAATGAGGAATTTTTAAAAAATGCATCAAGAAACTTTCCCAATACAAGAAATTCTAAATTTTAAAATGTCATGAATTATCATTTATAATCCATTTCACATTGAAAAATCCAAACTTTCACATGGATTTTTGAACCAACACTACAACAAAAGGTGTCCTTATACACCAAATGATTTCATTAGATTGTCAACGAATTCACTTATCATAGTGAACACAACCTAGAGGGGATGTAGTGAATTCATTGGTTTAGTGAATGGAGATTAAGAAACTGCACCCACATTTTGTAATATTGCAATCACATGTCTAGTGATATTTATAAGGTGGATTATCAATAATTTTAAGTACAAACATAGGGGATAATTATAATAGCTATGATTGAAAATAAATAGCTAATGTAAACTTTGAATTTTTCAAAATGTTAAAAACAAACCACTTCACCATGTTTTTACCCTTAACAAACATGAAAAGGATATGCTTTTTCACAAGCTATTTTTAAGTAGGGAAATGAATTTTACCATTTTGTTACATGATCAAATGTTGCTACCATGTGCATTCCAACATTGATAAAACCTCATACCCTTTTACAACAAACAACACTAGGTTTTCAATGAAGCATATTTGAGTTAGATATGAACTTTTGTAAGTTTGTTGGCTTTAAAAAACATTGGTGATGGTAAAAGGTGTAACTCCTTTGTGTTTCTTATTCTTCTCATACATGTTTAAGATTCATAAATTCAACTTCTTACTTGCAATGCATTGTATATTTAACAACAATCACCCAATGCATGTTGTTAATGTTCTTAAATTCATGGAAGCGATCTTTTGCTAGGGATTGTTGGTGACAAGTGTTTTTCAAAACTTGGTTATCAAATTTGAATTTTGGTTTTGTTTTATGGGGTGGTAAATGATATAACTCATGTGGTTTGGCTTGCCCCAACATGATTTGTTCGAGGTCACTATCACTAAAAAAATGCCCACATTAGTTGTTAGATTCAAAATAACTTCCTCCTCAATAGAAACAATCTTTTCCCAAGTTTCAAAATGACATAAAGTCTTCTAGAAGCTTTTTTCTTGCATTTACCCCCTTCAACATTTTGCAAACCATCAATATTCATAAGCTCATTTGTAGGTTTTACCATTTTGTGACTTTGCAAGAAATTTGACCATGTAAAAAGAGTTGATATTCTAACCCTCCAACTTCTTTTCCCTCAAGACCCAAAATTTAGGACTCAAGCATTAACATATAGAAAACCACCAATTCCACCAATTCATCAAGTGAACATTGTAACATTTAGACACCAACAACCAAATCAACATAATCACAAACACATAATTTCACATTTGGTTCAAATTTTGAACTAGTTATATGAACATGATGCTTGGATTCAAAAGTTCAAATTGTTTGAATTTTGAAGGTGAAGTTCAAAACAAGTTGACGATTTTGAATTCAAGTTCAAGAGCCTTAACTTAAGCTTGTATTAAACATTCATGTACTAAATAATTTTAGGAAAGAAGCACATACTTGATCAAAGTTCCATTTCCAAGTTCAAAATATGCACCATGTTGTCAATATTGAAGCATCACCTTCCTGAAATGTAGTGCATTCACTTCCCACCATGTTTAAGAACACCTTGCATTTGCATATGGAATCTTAAGTATACAACATGCAACTTTTATTGATACTTGAAAATCAACCTTGAGATACTAATCATGTATTATTATTGGTCATACTAAGTGCAAGATAGCTACCAAATGGATCTCATATGAATCAAGATGGAACAACTACTTCTTATTGTGTCAACTTAATCTCAAATGCAATATCTTCAAAAGTTAAAAACCTAGGAACCAATTGGTAGGAATCCCCACATACCTTTGTTGATATTTAGGTTGATACCCAAATTCAACTCAACCAATATACGAGTCCAACATTGGCAATTAACAAATTAATTGATTAATTACTCATCAAAAACCGCATAGAATATGTATGCAAGTGGGGGACCAAAACCTTTGAAAACTCATTGACTAGTTAATTAGGGCTTAAATAGGTAAGCAATTAACTGATTTACTAATGAAATTTCATTAAACCTTAATATGAAATGCTAAAATTCAACATTTAATGCACAATGTTCAAGAGTAATCATAGTAGTTGTAAAGGTAAGAGTAGTGAAAATATATGTGGCATTGTGTATACCTTGAGAACATAACCCAAGTAAAAAGGTTTTTATTTCACCTAGGTTTCAACATTTTAGATTTTTTCCTTGAACTTGTTTTCATCCTTCAGCTATCACACAAGCAAGAATTGATGATCTAAAAGGTTCAGATAAAGATACCTAGGTAATATTCAAAAATATCTTGATATTCACCCAACACTGGTAGTAACTAATGACATTCTTATGTTCAAAGGACCAATAAATAGAGGTATACAATTAACAAGATTGTTAGCTTTATTAGTGTTCATCCTATGTAAACATTGGTTTTTGTAAAAGATTGTTTCTCACGTCCATTACCTAAACTCAAAGTTTGAGTTATGTAGCCATGAATGGACATACCAACATCAATCTCCACATGAGACTCATTCAATGAACTTCAAATTGCACATTTGTAGACTAATGTTTTTTTCCAATTTTTTTTAAAATAGTTAAGTTGGCTTCATGGCAATCTTTTTATGAGTTGTAATTGCCACATGGATTATTTAGTGCTGAATTATTTGGCTACATGGCAAGGAAATGTGTAATTTTTTAACAATTAAAGAAATCACTTTGTCAATCTCCATTTGAGAAAGGAGAATTTTCTATGTAAGTTCTAGAATTACAAGCTTTAAATTTTTATCAAATCTTATGCAACTTTTAATTTCTAATTTGTGAAAACAAAGCTATATGGGGGAATTGAAATTTGACCCTTAAAGGCCTTGTCCACCATAGAATATAACCTAACCTACACAAAAGAAAATGTTAGTTCATCATGGAAAACAAATCCAAATTCCAAAAGGCCCAAAAGGGGGTTGGTTGAAAGTTTGGGAATTTCCATATCCCAAAAAACATGAATCATGGAAACAAATGGCAACTCGTTCGTTTTCACCATCAATACTCAAGTTATAATTGCCATGATTTAGCTTAAAACTAAAGCTATAGTAGCCATCAAAAATAGTTAGCTCAAAGCTAATAGTCATATGCCCAATGCCCATTATTCATTAACCATGGCCACAAGTTACAACCATTGTACCACATGATACAATAATATCATAGATTCATACCATGATACCAATGAGCCATTGAACCATTAAAAAAAAACTTGATTGATTTTTGTAACAACTCACAAGTCACAAGGTTAAAAGACCCACCATGTCGCAACCCCACTTTGAGGGAGTTGTGAGGTCGCCACTCACATTCTTGAAAATAGGACTCCCAAAAATTTGGAGCATGATTGCAGGGGTCAAAACACCTTGCATTGAGGCGTTCTTGGTACCGTTGGAAAGGTCTTGAAGTGTAGATGTCCAAAATGGCCTCGCATGAGCCATTTGGACATCTGAAACACAAGTTATGGTCGAAAGAAGGGCCGGGAGTCAAATTGGTAGTTTGACTCCTGACCACTAAAAGTTGAGAATCGACCCGATTCCGGTGTGTGCAGGTAAAGTGCGACATACCGTTGAAAAGCTCTTAACGAGAGCTACAACTTTGGTTTAGACCTCGTCCTAATCCGAGTTTGGAGCGAGGAGTTATGAGCGTCCAAAGTCCCGAGAGTCCAAACCGGGATAGTTTCGAGACTTCACTTTGAGAGTCCCGGGAAAAAGAGCCATTCGGATGCAAATCCCATGGAGAGCTGCAGAGAATACTATATGGGGGAAGGTGGTGGCTTCCCCTGAGTCTGGGCCGTGGTGAGTCAAGTGAGTCCAAGTTGCCCGTGGCTTGTCCTAACACCAAAAAGGTGCAGAATGAGTTTTAACCCATTTGTGGGTTGGATTTGGATGTAGGACCGATAACTAAGTAAGCTTGTCCCTCTTCCTAGTCTATCCCGGAGCTTTCAGCACACCCTTCTCACCCCCTTTTGTGCTGGAAGCTGGGAGCGGCTCCAAATCCCAAACTACTTCCGCAATTTGACATAGTTGGACCCCTTTTGGGTCTAACAAGGGACTTGGGAGTGCGTCACACCAAGTCAAAACTTTGATGGGCCAGTAAAGAGGTGAAGCTATAAACCAAACATCCAACTTTCCAAACATTTTAATATTTAATTAGATTGCAAATAAAACAAGAAAAATGGTTAGGCCTAGGGAATCAAGATACAATAGGAGAATGTGAAACTGTAGGTCAAAAGCAATGGTTGAAAGGTGGATGCATGGTAGGGTGGACCAATTTTGGAGTAACACAATCCATTTTTCTACCATCTAAATGTGGTTATAATTACTATATTGTTTTGAACATTATGGAATTGTTAAATGGGACTCATTTTGAAATTATAAACTTCAATATGTAAGAAATTAATTGGTATGCAAAATATATAAAATTATAGGATCTATGGACTTTTGAAATTGAAAATCAAGGTATGTAACATTAGCAACAAGTAAGTGAATGGACTTTGGTTTGGTTTTATGATGGACCTCAAAAACATTTAGGGAATTGATTTTTATTTTTAAATGTAATAATGAAATCAAGCTTGAAATGGTTTGATTCATATCTAATGAATTTTATGGTCTATGAACTTTATTTGGTGAAAAATAGGCACATTTTCTCAAAAGTCCATTTCATCTTGAAAAATAACATGATTTATTTTGAAATTTTGCAAGTATGTTTTAATTAATGAGCTCTACAAGAATAAAATTTTTAATGGAAAAAAGTCACTTATAATCAATGCATTATTGCTATTTACCTATAAAAAACATTTCGGGGCTAAAACAAATACAAACAAAATGAACTTTCAAATGTGTAAATTCTTGTTGTTTTTGGTCCACCTTACCATGCACTTACCCAAAAAAAAATCTTGGAACCCATAACTCATCAAGCCCTAATTTCTTCAACCAGTTAAAGGCATCTTTGAAAATTACCAAATGAGCAGCAAACCTTGTTTTCGACTTTGGTTGTAGCCAATATTGTGAATACACAATACCAAATGCATCCATCAAGTTTTGGGCTGGGAATCGACCTTGCTATTCTACAATAAATTAACCAACAACTTATTGGCAATTTTTTTTCACAAATGCCACCATTTCTACAAAAATATGTCTCGTAACAAAACCAAATGCTCGCATTTGATCTAAAAATGTGGCCCAAATATGTTGGCCAACAAACTCAAATGCCAAATGATCTATTCCTATATTTAGATCAATAATTTAACAAAAAAATATGTTTTCATGAACACAATCAATCAAGGTTTGGAAATTCATAAACACATCACCTTGGAAAGAAAAATGGATGTCAGAATACATCTGATACACACCCCTTTCACAAATCTTCACCATTGTAATAAAATCACACACAAACATGTTTCATAGTTGTGCAAATTTGATCAAAGAATGCACTACCTCCAACAATGGCATAACAACATTCAACCCTAACAACAACTCAACATTAGTCAACAAACACAAGTTAGATTTGGTAAAAGTTTTTGTGGGTGCATCTAATGCCATCTTCATGAGAAGAGTGTGATATTCAAACAACACATGTTTGACAAGATTGAACATGGAAATCCACCTAGTTTTGATGTTTCGCAATATTTTGTTACCCTTTTGTTTCCATGATTTTTGCCCATTTGGCAAATTCCAAGTGTCTTTTGGGGTTATGGTTGAAATAAGCATATATACACTGCAAAAGATTTTCAATGTGAGAAACCAAAGGTAGGTTTGAGAGTGTTTGTATGCCAAGTTTGTTTGACAAACCATACAATGTACACTGGTGACAAAAGGATCATATTGATGTTGGATCTAAACTATAATTCTAGATCTAATGCCTTGGAAGGTGTTGACCCCATCAACACCAAAACAAACCAACCTTGTAACAAGCTCCTCTTCTTTCAAACTGCCTTGTGTCATCAAAGAATTCATAATCGGCAATGTCAAATTATCAACTCTAGATCTAGAAAACACTTGTTGGACATTCAACAACAAGGGTATCCCACACCAATCTTGCACAACATAACTATGCACACTTGCCCAACTTGCATTATCCATGGATGTAACCTCATCACAAGTAAGAGATATAAACTTGGCATTTTGAACAACAACTTTAGTCGTTTTTTCTCACTTCATGGTCTATGTGTTTTGCCATTTCCAAGCCAACCCCATCATACCAATGTTTTTTGGGGATAGATAAAAGTTTTAAAAACTTGAACAAAAGTTGAAAATCTTCATAATTTGTCATTGACTTACCTTTACTTAGGAGGCTGAAAATAGTGGAAAATTGAACAAGTTTTACTTATCTTCCACTACTTGACCAAGACTAAGTTGTTGGAGTATAATTATTATTGACAATTGAACATAAACAATTTCATTTTTTGCATGCCCACATTTTAGATCTAAAAACCACTTACCATTAGAAGCTTTCCTTTTACTTGCATGTTTATCAATGGAATCCCATTTGGCCACTGAAACCTTGTCTTTTTTCTCCACTTTGGAACAAACACAACACTTGACAAAAGTAACTAGCCCAACTTCATTAAAAATGGACTCTACCTATGGATTTTCAAAGCCTAGACATCCTAAAATTTACGATTAACATCAAAATCAAAAGTTTTCTTTTCTTTTAAGTTTAAAAGCATGCACATCTTCAACAACAATAGGGTTAGGGTTTTTAGAACATTCAAACACTTTAGGAGAATTATGAGGTGTAGTAGTTGTCAATTTAAGGTTTTGGTGTTGGTTTCTTTGTTCACCCATGTGATTGGACTCAAGTACATCAAAAGAAAAAAATTCATCAAGTGTAAATGCTTGTTTTGGAACTCAACCACCAAAAAAAACTTAAACTTAAAATTATTTGGAACTTGCAATTTTGGAGGCATGATTGAAACCATAATCAAACAACCTGATTCAAATTTAAAACAATAGAATAAATTCAAAATTAAAAAATGAAAAATAAGGAGATTTACTAAAAAAGGTTTACCTTGTACAATTACAAGAAGAAATTCGAGTGCATTTTAAACAAAAAATGTTTGCATTGTGTGCCCAGTGCCCACTACTTGCAACTTGACACAAGAAATTTGAACTAAAACATGGAAAAGCCAAACCTTAAAAAATTTAGATCACTATTATTCATTCCTAATTTCTAAACAAGCGCAAGACTCGATGTGTCTGGATTCTACAACTTTCAATGTACAAAGTGCATACATTTGAATCTTGATGTTTTCAAAAGTGGGTGAACAAGCTGGCATGAATGAAATATAGATTCAAAATTAGTTGACATCACCAAGGAATAGTCTTTTGTTATGTATTCCAATGTGACCTTCCATGTACTGAAACCCACATTATTGATTTGTACACCAAAAAAAATCTACTAGCATTGAAAAGTGCAAAGTGCAAATTTAGTAACTAGCATTCATCATGGACTAATCACAGTGTCAAATTGGTTTCAACAATTCTACACACACAAGGAACGAACAATTCACACTACACATTGCACATCGAATCTTGCTTAATGTGCACAACAGATGGATAGTGACAACAAATTTCGATTCCCAATGCACATGATTTGAGTTTCAATAAATATACATGCACAAAGGATGGACAATGCACAATGCAAACCAAATCATGATGCAACAACCTTGAACGTTGAAGTTCATGGATCAGGATTTGGCACTGCAAAATGCACACAAAAAACACAAACGAACCTCAAAAGTTGGGACAACAATGAACATTGTGTACACAAATGCATACAACAAAGTTGATGAACTTCAATACCCTAGAATCAACACTATAGTGCACACAACACACAACATTGTGCACACAAACAATGTCCATGAACTTCATGAATCACATTTTTGTAGTGTATGCACAACAACAATGAAACACAACAATCCTTGGTTGAAACTCCAAAGTCCAGAGCCTAATTTGTAGTGTGCACACAACAATCATTGGTCGAAATTCTAGAATCCATAGCCCAATATGTAGTGTGCACACAACAACGATGAAACACAACAATCAATTGAAACTCCAAAGTCCAGAGCTTGATCTATAGTGCACACAGCAATGACGAAACACAACAATTGGTCAAAACTATAGAGTTCAAAGCTCAAAGCCCAAAGGTTTGGGTGTAATTTACACACAACAACAATGATCAAAACTCCAAAGTATAGACTCAAGAGGTTTGGAAATCCAAAACCAAAAATCATATAAATCTTAGTTATGATCAAGCTAGAGCCTTGAAAACTTAGCTTAATGGATAGGAGTCCTCAATGTTGATTAATTGGTTTAGGCTTGAACATTGAGCCACCATTCATGATCCCATCACCTCACCTTGCCTTAATCAAGATAGTTGTTGCAAACAACAACTTGCAGTGACTTTAAATCATTAAACAACAACAAGTGCCATTCAAAGGTTCACTCATGATTCACAAGTCAAGAGTGAGCACCAAGAAGTTAGAACAATGAGCACTGGAAGCAACAAATGGCAAATGGCAAGCATTACAACTTGCAAACTTAGGAGCTTGAATCCCTAACTTCCAAGTTTGGCGCTTGAACATACACTACACAAATGAAAACGGGTTTTGCAAAGGTTTAGGTTTAGCAAAAATGGGTTTAGCAAAAATGGGTTTTGGGAGGGTTTAAGTTTAGCAAAAAAGGGTTTGAGGGAGGGAGTTAGGGTTATGAAATCGACGACCTTTCGGGCAACAAATTGATGATTTGTTTGATTCTACAAGGTAGATGGTGTGATTCACAATTTCCCCTCGGCGGGGAGGTGAAAACCCTATCCACATTGTTTACATGACTGCGACCCTGATTTTTTTAATGAGATATTTGCAATTTTTTCTATTAAAAAAATAAAACCCCTTTATGCTTCGCCAGCCCAATATTTAGGTCCACAAAAGCGAATTTTTGCTCCAAAAAAAAACACTGCTGCAGACATATTGACATTACATTTTGTAGAAGCTGAGTTGGGCCCTTATGGTGAGTCCTCTCGCCTGCTGGCTCCCCCTGGGCAGGGCCATTTCACAAAATGAAAAAGCCCCACGCTAAGGTTATTACGCACAGAGGACGGTGTTGCTGTCAGGGCATTATGTGTAGGGTAAAGCCAGAGGTCATTAGATGGGAGAAGACTCAAGATAAAGCAATAGGAAGTTGGCACATCGGCAAACAGCATCCAGCAACCCAGGAGCCAGTACCAAGCTGTAATCTTATATAGACTTTTCGACAGAGGATTGCGAGAGCGTCCCCACCGGTGCTCAATATGTGACTCTGCACATATGCCGGTTCGACTCAGTAAAGGGGTTTGTCCCCTGCATATTTGCTATGTTTGCTGAGGCACTTTTTACCAGCCTCAGCAAACTCAGCATACATGCAGGAGACAAACCCTTTTGCTGTGCACCTGTTAGAGAAGAGTGTAATAAATATGATGTGACTACTGTTCCCTGCTTTTAATTGGCTAGTCACAATGATTGCTCCAGGTGGTTCGCTATTAGGTAGTAGTTCCCCTGTCAGTTATATGCGCGTATTGCAAAAAAGTCAACAACTAAACTTGGATGTGAGAATATTTTTGCAGGGTCACATACCGAGAAGCACCGGTGGGGATGCTCTAACATAGACACCCAAAGTCCCAAGGAGGTTGACTTTGGACATACTGACGGTGCTTGCTCCAAGCGTGTTTCCACGTGGGCAAGGTGCTCTCTACCGATTTCAATTTGTTTTCTTGTCCGAGCTCATGGATGATGGGCTCCTCCTATCTAGATTCCAAAACGATTTTCAGTTTTCACTCGTCTTCGGCTGAGTTGACATTTGGTTTTAGTTTTGGACCTCGGTGGTCCCAAGCATTCAAATTCTAACTTTTCAAAAAAATTATTTTCTTCCCCATGCCATGTCAACTATGGTTTAGTACACTCACGGTGGGAGTGATTTTGTGTGGGTTAAGGTAAGGCTGCCCATTGTCGAACACTGGAAGGTGATCAAACAGCCCCTTATTAGTTCACATGAAGGCTGAAGATGGTGCTTCTATGCATTCACAACCGTTCAAAGTAGGGCCTATGACAAGACCTCTAGGCATTCAATATTATGTTCATAAACCTCTGAGATGCTTACTAATCTTGGGTTCTTAAGTGTTTGGGAATGGGTGTGAAGACAAGGTGATGATGGGTATGCAAGGCATTTGTGTTGGATTTACGGGAATTATTTGTCTAGTAATGGGGTCCAAGGTGACATCAAACAACAATGATCATATTGCTGATTGAAGACCTTGGTCACATACAACAATAAACAATTGATTGGAAATTCAATTGATTGGAAATTGGAGTCCTTGTGCACATTTTTAAAAAACATTCAATTGACCAATTTTAGATAAACTTGCACTCCCTTACTACACCACAAATATCTCAACTAAAACATTAATCTCCAACTTTGGATACCATGTGCACAAGAACAAAGGGTTTACCGTGTTTGGGGAAGGTAACGATGGTGATGGCAACTGGGTCTTGAACATGTCTGAATAAGAAAGAAGTCATCGTCATGGTCTATTCCCATGGTAGAGGACATGACCACCATTGCAAATGGGCAATCAGAAGACCAAGACCACCACATACCACCATGAAGAAAAAGACAAACATAATTAAGAAGGTGATGAAAACAAAAATGAAATATGCACCCACTTTGCAAAGGAAAAATTCCATTTTTATAGCGTATTTTCCAGATATACACTAGGAAAGTTTTGTTTGGTCTTTTGGTATTAATATTGAATGTGTTAGGTTAAATGATATTGTGTCTGGGGAGGCGCCTATGAAAAATATTTGTGAGTTTGGTAATGCAAGTTAAAATTTTCAAAGAAGCAAGAAAATGGGCACAGTGACATATAAGATGAAAGTATGATTGAGTGAACTCATTAGGAACTATTTCAAGGAATGATTAAAAAATCAAAGTTGATCAAATAATATGCATGACCTCTTTCTTTTAAATATTTTCACAATTATGAATTGTGCTATTCTCATGTTTATCCATTGCATATGGTCTCAAGTTTTCATTAGAATCAAAAAAGTGAGAACTATTGTAAATTTGTATTTTGCATTGACGTGACCTTCTACGAATCATGCTCCTAAAATTTGAAAAATCATAATGTAATTATATCTAATAAAAAATATATATATCATCTACATACCATAGAAAATTATATCATTAAAAAAAACCACAACCTTGTTTGAAAAGTGCTCCTAACCAAAAAGTTCAAGGAAAATAAACATTGTCACATTCCTAAAACGTTTTATGAATGTACTGGATTAAAACATCAAAAAAAATTGTATTATTAAAGTATCAAAATCTATACAACCTAATTACTATATTAAAAAAAATTACAAAAAACTTTGTCTAAATATTTCTTATATTTTAAAAAATGTAATGAGTCAAAAGAAAGAAAGGAATGACATTTGTAGTGATACCACCCAATCATACTTTCACCTTCCAGTGAACATCTTTTATAACATAATGATTTTCAATGGGCACGTGGATTTTGAACAATAGTTAGGTTCGGTAAATCCAATCAGACTTGTCATTTGTACCTCATCAAAGGGCTAAAAAGGAGATAGAAAAGGTCATATGAAAACCATTATGTATAGACATCTTGTGTACTTGTCCCTCATAATCATATAGTTTAACACCTATAAACTAATTTTACAACACAAACCATTCTGGTATCTAAAGTGGGTGAGTATCACAGCAGGTAGGCAATGCAAGTGTTTACCATGTCGGCAGGGGAAAGGAGGTAATGCAATTGGTGGTTACTAGTAGGTAGATGGATTAGATGGCTAGTACGTAGCACTCAAGAGGTGAACTAGCAGCCACCAGTGCAAAGTTCAAATCATGTCGGGGTCAATGGGGGGTCAATGGTGTGTGGACAAGAAACACTCGGGTTCACTATGTTCCTGGCCTTTTCCAGTTTTGGTTTTGACAATTGTTGCACTTGTGCTACAGCAGCCCTAAAACAATGGCGAAAACTGCAGTATGTGAATCAATTACTCTGGGGTTACTCCCAGTTTAGACTCTGGAAGGAGCCCAGGTAGAAACTAGAAAGATCTAAATAACGCGCATAAATTTTTTTTCCAGTGCCTTGCCCACAATCAAAATTTGTGCTCAACAGAGGAGCCTTGGGTGAACCAGCACCCACACTGGTGCTTCACCTATTTGAGTGAGGCTTCTTAGTGGCTCAAATAGGCCCCCCAAAATGTAACATTTGGACTTAGAGACCCTATTTTATCAGAGAATGGGGATATTTGTAACAACTTAGAAACAATTCAAATGGATTTTGTGATTTTTACTATGGTACCAGTGTGGGTGCTACTGGTTCACCCTGGCCCAAATGAGGATGGCACCTTACCTTACATGCAAGGTTCCTCATTTTGAGAAATTCATCTTAAGCATGCAAGGTTCGGTATTTTGAGGAAAAAGCAGTTTCCTCAAAACAAGGAACTTGGTGCGTTTTGCCTCAAAATGAGGAACCTTGTGCCCAAAAAAATATTAAAAATAAAAATTTTACCAGATTTTTTTAATTTTGCATATAATATCTTGAGAGGGGGTGGCTTGGGTAATCAGGGTCCCATGCCCAGGGACACTTATTGTAAAGTTTGAAATTTACATGCATCAAACAATCATTTTTAGAGATATTAGATAATTGTCCAACTTATTATTTTTCATTTTATTTTTATTTAATTTTTTAATATATACATTCCAAGTTATTATATATTATATATAATAATTATACTAATTATTTGAATAAAATATATCTTTTTTTACTCTTTTTTATATATATAGCCAACAACCAATATATTGGATTCTATATTTTTACTATTATATATATATATATATATATATTTTTTAATCTACTAGTGTCGGCCCCCCCCCCAACCCCCCTTTGCCCTGCTTCTTCACTCCCCCACCTCACAGTAGGTCCTCATTCATAGAACCACACGGTCCTTGGTCCTTACCCTACACGATACCACCTCGCAAAACAACATCTTGCTGAAGGGGGGCTCCAACATTTTCCAGAGTTTCTTAAAGCATATTATATATATATATATATATATAGTTATAGTTTCTATTCTAACTAGGTACGTAAATTTGGTACGTTTGAAAGAAACAACAATAGATGAGAACAAACAATGTTAAGAAAGGTGGGATGGAATCTCTTGAAAATAGGAGATGACAGCCTGTGCCTCCCGTGTGGGGCCAGGGAAGGTAAGAAGGAGGTTAGGGGGCAAAAAGATTTATAAGATCTAAGTTCCTTCAACTGGAGATTGTCACTTCCTATTTGGTCTAGTGCAATTTTGAGTGGCTCATGTTCAGAGCTGTGGCATTTGTCTATCTCTCACGAATTAGTCCTGAAGCTCTCATTTTGGAGACCAATGAATAGCACTCCTTAATTTCTTGGCTCCAGGTCTTTTTGTTGGGAGAAACTTCAACACTCTCATCAAAGCTTCCTAAGGTGATACCCTCTCTTTCCTCAAGGTTTCACTGGTGTTTGACACTTTGCTATTTGCAAACCACAACATGGATTTGCCATCAACTTCTTACCCATCACAACAGACTCTCTGTTCTTTTTTCCTTTCTCTTTTTTCCTTTCCCACTTTTGCAGCTCTTAATCTAGAGGGAAGCAACTGAATCTGAGGCTCCAAGGGAGTCTAAGCTTAAATTCCTTGAGTTTTTCTGTTGTCTTTTGATTTGTTTCTGTTTTCCATGTTCATATGAATACTGAAGATCCTCCTTGGCTGCATTTTGAAGGCTTAGTTTTGTGAATAAGTGATATGCAGTAAGTTTGCATTAGCCTCTGTTGTACTAGCAAGTGTTCTGAAATCAAAACTAATATTTCTGGAGGGTTGGCACCATATTTGCCACATGTTTATCTACCTGAGATCTCATCAATCTCCTTTGTTTAAACATTTTGGATTTTCTTCTAATGGAAGAAAGTTTACCTAGATCTCCAACGACCTAGAACTCCAACAGTTTGCAATTTGTTTTGTGCTTGTACAGTGCAGGAGGACAGAAGTTGAAAGTTGAGATCATGCAATTCTTTGAGAGAGTGGCATCTGTGCGGCTGAAAAGCTGTTGCTATGGCAAGTACCTATGTGCAAAAGATGAGAGATTAGTTTGTCAAGAAAGTGATAGAAATGAGAAAGGGACGATTTGGAGTGTGGAGAAGGTAGCAAGTACTGGGATCAACAACAACGACAACAGTGTTCGGATCAAGAGTGTTAATGGCATGTACTTAACAGCCTTAGAAGTTGCTTTTTTGTTGGGTGACAAGGGAAACAAAGTTCAACAAACCTACTCATCAAAGGCTGATTCCGCTGTCGAGTGGGAACCCATTCAAGTGGGAAAACATCAGTTGAATCTGAAGACCAAGCGAGGTACCTATCTGCGTGCAAATGGAGGAATCCCACCTTACAAAAACTCAGTGACACATAATGGTACAAAGAAGGACGGCACACTGAATTCCTTTCTTTGGGAAGTTGAGGTCGTAGAGTACCTCACTGACAAACTCGCCACCGTTGACAACAAGGGCACTTCACAGGTATGCTGGATCTGCCACCATTTTTTCAGCAAAATATTCGCCTGACTTTATAAGCTTGCCCGTGATCTGCTCAAGAGCTTCATGCATATGTGATGGATCATAGAAAGACTCTAATGTTCAGATTGTTCTGAGCTTCATGCAGTCGCCGATGATCACGTCATCGAAGAAAATGGAGCATGAAGCAATTCCAGCTAAAATTGGCTCAGCACCAGATTACTTGCAGCACCACATTTCTGCAGGTCGGAGACGTCATCTCTCCGTAGAAGACGTGCAAGAATTCGTGATGCGATCTGCAATTGGAAGCATCTCTTCAGATGATGAGGGCGACTCCTACATCGGTGAAAGGACTCCTCATGAGTCCAGTGAAAGCAGATCATCGCGTCCAATCTCTTCCGATGGCAGTGCAGCTGAACGCGGAGGAACAAGGAACATCCCTCAAGACGATGAGAGAGAAGACAAAGTTAGGACTCAGGCTCGACCGGGTCCCATCTCTTCTGAAGGCACTGAAAACGGAACAAAGATGATATCTTCATATGCGAGAGGACAGACGGTGAGGACTCACGCCCGCAATAGAGAACACAGACCGCGTCCAGTCTCTTTGGATGGCACTGAACACGGAACAAGGATCTCTTCAGACGTTGAGAGAGAAGACAAAGCTAGAATTCCTCATGCTCCTCATGCTAGAGATGGCAGACCGGGAGTCCTAATCTCTTCTGAAGGCATTGAACAGGGAGTGCCAAGGACATCTTCAGATGAGAGAGATCGGATTGTGAGAACTCCTCGTAATAGAGATCATGGCAGATTGCTTTTAACCTCTTTCGATGGCGGCGATGGACACGGAACAAGGATCTCCTTAGATGACGAGAGAGAAGACAAAGTTAGGACTCCTGATGATAGAGATCATGGCAGATCGGTTCCAATCTCTTCTTCTGAAGGCACTAGACACGCAACAAGGATCTCTTCAGATGGTGAAAGAGGACAGGGAATGAGGACTCCGCGTCATAGGGATCACACTGCATTGTCTCCAGTCTCTTATGGTGAAATTGATCATGGAACAAGAAGGATCTCTTCAGACGAGAGCAGCGAACACAGATTGAGGACCACGGCGGCTGCTCGTGATAGACAAGTCAGATTGCAGCCTCCAACATCTTCTAAAGACGGCGAACATCATGAATCGCGGATTTCTTCGGACGAGAGAGAACAGAGATTCAGGACTCATCAGGATAGAGAACGCGGCATGACACGACTTCCAATATCTCCTGCTGATGTCAAAGAACAGAGACGAGTGATGTCTCCTCGTGACAGAGAACATATATCAAGCACTTCAAGATTAAGGATTGCTACCGATGACAGAGATTTGAACGCCTTTCCTCATGAAGGTCGGGGATCAAAGATCGTCTCGAATGATGAAGAACACAATTCTGCAAGCATCTCATCTGATTATGAACACGGACACCTGCACAGGATACCTTTTGACTACAAGAAGGAACACAAGTTTTTCAGCAATGAAACAGAACGGGAGGAATCACCTTTTGTCGCTTCGCCTGGACATCGACTGAGTCCCTCCTCTTCAGTCTATGACGATGGAGCTGAGCAGCAAAAACGCATGAGCCATGAGAGGAAACCGTCGAAGATCATAGAGTCGGCAGCGACTAGACATCGTGACTCGGCGCTTGACATTGACGAGGAGAGAGAATTGCCAAAAGTACCGCCGCTGACGCCGAGATCATCATCCCGTGGATCTCGCAGGATCTTCTTCACCGTGGCAGATGCGCACGGCAAATACTCAACGCTTCGCGAGGAGAGCTTCAGTTTCAAGGGCAACAATGTCAATGATCTGAAACAGGAGTTACTTGTCCACACAAAAATGGAGGAAGATATCTTGGTTTTTCTTCGGAATGAGTCGGATGGCAAGCTCTTCAATCTCAGGCTCACGCTTCCGCCGTGCAATGTCTCCATGCACGTTGTGGTTGCGCGGGTGAATTCTGAAGGTACACACACACACAAATCCTCCTTCAGAGAATCTCGTTAGCAATGCAATGTTATTATACATTTTTGCCTTTGCACACAAAACTATCAAGAACGATCGTAATTGCTGCAGACTGCCTATCTCTTATTGCAGAATAGTAATAGTGGCCTCCTGCAAATTGCAGTTGGAAGGAAGATGCTGAAATGGAGCCAGCAAACAAGACCATGATCTGAACTCGTAACCATGTACTCCTTCGGCATGCGCAAGCTTCTCGAGATCAATCCGGCAAGTCATCAACTTCTGCATAAGTGTAAAATATTCAGAGAACGTCATTGGATTCACATCAAAACAGTGTGTCAAGATGTTGCAAACAACAACAAAACTCTCAAGATTGCTGTCACGACTCTACTTCTGCTGCTGCTGCTGCTGCTGCTGCAAATCATCAAATTGTCATGATGCACACAATATCTAGGGCAGTGATCGAAGGAGGTCTTCTTTTCTATCTGAAATAAAGCCATCAGCGATTCAGCAGCCATCTGTAACAACAACAGCATGGATTGAAGGCGCACTCTACTTGAAGGAAGAGATTTGACAATCATGTTTTGTTTCGACAGGGAGATCAATGAAGCTTCTCCGGCTACAGTTGAGAGAGGATACATTCCAAAATCATAGAAAGGGAGTTTGTGACTACATGAGAGATACAAGATATGTATGTATATTTAGACGAACGTTCACGTTTACGTTCCTCCTTTTTGTTATAAATGCAATAGTTCCGCTTCTTCTTCTTCTCCTTCCGGGATAGTCCAATCCAACCAGCCTGTTGTGGGCGTGATATCTCTGTCCGTGTGATCTCTACGTCACTCTTTGCGCTTGAATGCAGTTGCTAATCCTTCAAAAAAAAATGCAGAAAGTGTGTTGATTCGATGACTCCCTGCTTGGTTGTAGTCCCTGCAAGCTTCCAAGTTTTGAACTGCAGCAACTGGAATGTTCAGAACACGGATTGGATAGCTCGATTGGAACAAAAAGAAAGTTTGTCCGTGCATGCATGGTAAGGGCACTAAGAAGAAGACGAAGATGAAGAAGAAGCCGAATGAGTCATAGACATGATGTGGGACAACAACGCATCGCATCGGAAGAGTGTTCTACAAGCAAACTCGACTCCAGAGTCCATATAGGTACTACAGACCTGATACTAAATTTCTTTTGAGTCATCAGGGAAGGTTGTGACGGTGAGGAGGAGGATGAGGAGGAGCACTTGTGCGCAATTCCAAGACAACAACAGCTCCCTCCGCTCTCGACGGGTGAGTTTTTGTCCTTCT
>Ga0116227_10001760_pt1 | contig 49092 bp, 27 predicted proteins | sample S1TSphgellanicum_FD_89693 | JGI IMG/M metagenome (GOLD analysis project Ga0116227, IMG submission 89693) | Host-associated microbial communities from peat moss isolated from Minnesota, USA - S1T2_Fb - Sphagnum magellanicum MG | ecosystem: Host-associated > Plants > Peat moss > Unclassified... | reverse complement strand
GTTTTTCCTTGCAGCTCCGGAAATTCCTTCAGCTCTTTGTACCTTTTTTCTTTCGTTTACTTTGTTTCATTTTTCTTTGTTTTTGGTAGCAATTGTTAGCACCCATTCTTGTGGTGATTGTCTCCTCTTTTTTTTTCTCTGTTTTTGAATTTTGTTGCATCTGTTGTTGGCACCCATTCTTGTGATGTCTCCTCCTTTGTCTCTGGTACCCATTGTTATCACCCATCCTAGTATTGTTATCTCCTCTGGTTTTCTCTAGTGATTTTGTGATACCCATTCTTGTTAGTTGTCGCCTTCTTGTTTGGTTTTTGCAGTGATTTTGTTGCACCCATTCTTGTGTTGCCACCGTCTTCTTTGGTTTCTTGCAGTGCTTTTGTGGCATCGTTTCTTGTGTTGTCTTCTCCTCCTTCTTTGGTTTTTGGCAGTGACTTTGTGGCACCCATTATTGTGTTGAACTCCGTCTCCTTTGTTTATGGTACCCATTGTTGGCATCCATTCTTGTGTTTCTGGTTGTGTTGCTGCAAAGGTGTGGGTGGTCTCTTTTTTATTTGGCCGATCCACCATCTGTTGTTGATGCCGCGTTGGGAATAGCTTTAGATCTTGATCTCGTTTGTTTTTTTTTCCCGGAACGATTGATTCGAGGTTTGGCTGATTAAATCAGGGAATAGCAGCGCGTTTTGGATTATTGCGTGGGGGGGTTCATTTCGTCTGGTGAATGCGCGCACATGGGGATCACAGTAGCAGTGAAGGTGGATCACCTGCCGACGGCGTTCAATGCTCCTGTGCCATCGCCGGCTTCTGATAAGCTTCGCACAATTCTGGTACCCAATGTAGACTACCATGGCACGGTGAGAGCCACCTTGAATGCCTTCATCAGGCAGAATCTCTTCATCCCGGAACGCTTGCAGCTGTTGTCAGCTCCTCTTTTCACCAAACTGAGCGAGAAGGACAGTGTGGAAGATATCTACACCAGATATGCGTGTCAGGTACAATAGGAGGGGTGCTGTAGTATATTGTTTGTACATCTTGTGTGCTCAATGCATCATCTAGCAGGGTTCTTCTTTTAGGGTTTGAAATGTAGTGTGTGTGCATCTGTCCCAAGTGTGTTTTATCTGAAGCTTGTGATGAAGCTTGTTTGAAGTAGCTGAAAAAGCCAGATGATACTTTTCTAAGCTTTGACATATTATTCTCATATGGCAATATTGCAGGCAGAGTTGGAGGTTTCAGAGTTGCACTTGGACGAAGATACGTTCATGATGTACGGGCGTGAGGGTGGGCGATTTGTTGATCTTGTAGATGAGAAGCGGCTAGATGATTACCATATTCTGGACAGATCGACTTTGCAGCTGAAGGTGAGCTTTTCAAACTGTTTCAAACCGTGGTGGGTCCCCATTTGTTATTGCATCCCAAATGAAAATGATGATGGATCTTAGATTAGAGAATGAAGCCCATATTTCCTATGGCCTCTCTCTCTCTCTCTCTCTCAATTTGGCACTCTTGGGTCTTATGTGTCCTCTTCATCTTGCAATATTTTGAACTCTATGTCATCTAAAGGGTAGCTCAAATCATAGTGTCCTCAAGATCTTGAATGCAGGATGGTGACCAATTGATGTGCAATCTTTCTTTTTTACAGAGGCTTCCTAATCAATTGCCTGACATTGGAGGCCGCATCTTTGTGGAGACAAAGGATGGAGTTCTACCCTTGTTAGGTGTGACTCCATTGACCCCAGTAGCTGCCATCAAGCATGCACTCGAAGGACTGACAGGCATACCAGTGGCACAGCAACTTCTTTCATCTGTGGGTCGAGTCATGCATGATGAGTTCCTTGTGAATGATTATGATGGCTTACACATGGTATACGAGGATTCCATTCTTGATCTCTCTAAATCAGGCAAATACTACCCACTGCTCCTCTACTTTGTTTGACTACCATCAATGTGCTGGGTGATTTTCAGAGCTTGATTGGCAAGGATTTGATGATGAGAGATCTGCAGGTGTAGAGGAAAAAAACCTATATTCATTTGCTGAATGTTCATCATCTTCCTGAAACAGAGGATACAAATGTTGAGCAAGCTCATCGGCGCATGGTTGTGTTTGTGAATTTGATGGGTGAAGAAGAGTTCACTTTTGTGGTCCAAGGCCGGGATTCTGTCCTGTCACTGCTCAAGTTGGTTGAATCCCGCACTGGCATAGCACCATGGCAGCAGCGCATCACATACTCTGGTGAGCACATGACAAAAATGGTTTCACCAGACTGGAATTTGCTTGCTCATACAAAAGATAATTCTGCACACCATAATAACCTTGTCTTGTTTGCATAGACTGAGCTGTGCATGCTTTCCTAACAAGCAATTTGGTAATTGGATTCCAGGAAAGGTACTCCAAGAAAAGAAGACACTAGGAAGCTACTTTGTGCAACCAGAAAGCACTCTCAATGTCACTATGTTCAAGAGCCCTATCAAACCTCCATCAAAACCCACCAACACCACCGAAGCAAAAGAAGGTGCATTACTCCTCTCTTGAAACTCCTAGAGTGTTTCAATTTTTTTCATCTGCTAACTAGGCTAAATTGAACCTTTCCTCCAAATTGATTTGCAATTTCGGTTGCAAAACACATCATGGTGCAGTGTTTACAGAACATTTACTCATGTGCAAGTATTAGTGCTTCTCTGTCTTATGTGCAGGTCTGGGAGAGGCAGCAACAGGAATGAAACCAGGAGCCAGAAAGCTGAAGCTCATGCGCACAAGTAAAGGCCATGTCAAGGCCACTCTCACAATTCCAGTTCTTACTACTGACACAGTTGCTGACCTCAAAAGGAAGTTGAAGCGGACCTTGCAACCCCTGGTTGATCGGAACTTCAGCAGTGCGTCACCTGCCAAAGACCACATCCACAATGAGCTGTCTCAGAACAGTGTTGAACCCACTTCAGATACTTTTGTCAAAACTCCTGTGAGCACGCCCCCAACAGAGTCTCAGAAAATGGAACAAAAGGAAGACAGCAATAGAGAGACAAGCCAGCGCCCTCCTGGCCATGGTCGTTCTCTTTCCTTCTCAAAACTTCTGAGCAGGAGTCCCAGTACTCACTCTCCAATTCAAAGCCCCCAAATTTTCTCAAGCCCTGCTAATTATGCTGTAGCTCCATCACCTCAGAAGCCGACACTACTGTACACACCCCAACATGCTCCACTGGAAGCTCCCTTCTCACCTCGAGGAGCAAAGAGTGGTCCTTTGCCAATGAGGAAAGCACTAGATGAGCTACCTATGGGCCCATCTGCTGCAGCACCTGCTTCAGCTCGAAGACTTAATTTTGAATCCAATGCTTCTTCTTCCAGGGGTGGCAATTCTGATATGGTAAGCACCACTACCATAATTGCTGTGTGGTGTCTTTGCTCTTGAGGAATGTGATGTATTTCTGAAGCCATTTGCTTAACACACAAGAATGGTGATATGCAGAGTCAATCCTCTTGTCGGGATCTGATGCCTGAGTTACTGAGTCTCCCGGATGGAGATCCCAAGGTGTACTGCATTCATGATGTGGTACGAGAGAATCCTCCTCCTCTTGCTCCTCATGTCTATGGCGATGAGAACAATTTCAAGGGTCGATTCAGTGGGATGGGGAGCAACATGGAGAAGAAGTTTGGTGCAATCAGTAACATTGACAAGAAAGCTGTGAAGCAATGGTTCAGTACAGGGATGGAGTCATTGAAGGAACACATTCGTGTTCTTGCAGTTGATAGTTAAAACCCCCTGATCCTTCTCAATTGCTGATTGATCATCTCCACAGCTCCTAGCAAAGCTTTTAGATGCAGCAGGTTTTTTCCATTATAACATTCAGGAAATGTGTAATTTCTGTCATCATCCATTTTTCTTAAACCAGTGAAGTATACTTACTCTGCCATGTTGTGGTACTTTTCATTGTTGCAAATTGCCGTGTTTGATTCTATGGTGGCTCCAGATTTGTCTGCAAATTAGTCTTCTTGTCAATAGCTGAGAGGAACCAAACCAACAGTTAAGAGGAGCTATGTATAACTCTCATCCATTTGTTGCTTGTGATTTCTTAGTTTCTTTCTGAACAGCCTTGTTCCAAACATGAAATATTGTGATCAGTTACAGAACTATTTGCCCTCCTGCTCATCACTCTCTAGACTCAATATTGTCAAGAAATTTGTGAAGCTGTAATAGGAACTCCACTGGTGCTCAATAGGGTATAGGGTTTAAATTTTAATCCCCCCACTGCAGGTTTAAACCCGAAACCCTAGTAGGCTGAAGGTGATGAGCATCGAGTTGGTGGATGTGCAGATAATTTCAGTAGAACATTTGCTTTAGTTTAATCAGAACCATTGGAACCATTGCCCTGTTCCACTACAATGCATTGTAGTCTGATAGCAGGACAATGTCAAAGGATCAAATGAACTTATTGTTGATATACTTGCAGCAAAATCATTGGCTAATTCTTTTGTTTGTCCCTGGTCTTCATAACTTTCTTGGTTCTCCTCTCAGTCCATCTATATCAGCTGCGTGAAGGTATATAAGCTTCAAAAAATGCCAAAACTGGGTAAGAGTAAAGATTATAATAGCTTTGCAAAATTAACAATCTGAGTAAGGGTACAAATAAAATAACGGAGGGTATGGACCATAAGAGTAAATATTTCATCATATATCCTACACATACAATGTGGGCAAAAGTAGGGTTAAAAATTTATTTACACAAGTATGGCGCATTTCAAAGTGAAGAATGACAACTAGTTATGCAATGGGCATTGCAAACATAAACACATGAAATTTCAAACATCCTATCAAAAGAATAACAAATTGCATAAAATCAAATCTATTAATAGCTCTAAAATATAATTAGAGCATTCAGTTCCACACAACCATTTAACCCAAGTCATTGACATCGTAAGACATTTCATCTAAAAGAAAGTGGATAAAAAAGAAAGGGGCACATTCTAGCAGAGATAAATTATACTTGCTGTACCTAAGATATGTTCTTAAACATGTTCTATTTCCTGCCCTTCTGCTGACTACTGAGAACAGAATGTAAAGGCAACCCAAATTTGTAAATCCAGATTACTTTCTTTTCCTAAATGGCTCTGATACATCTCACACAAACTATTACAACGCTTAAGTGACGAACCAGAAGTATATCAAGATTTGCAATTCTCTCTACCAGACTACCTCTGGACATTCATTATTTAATTTTAAGTTTGGCCAGGGTTCAGCAGTCTAAGGTGTTCACTGGGTCCATTGAGCTCCTACACTAAACCCCTACAATGCAATGCAGACCAATGCTTCTGTTCTGTTCACGCATTCCTACATAATGTTTTTTCACCATATTCCTCTCAAATCATTGTCTTCCACCATGATCCTTGTGGACTTACTATCAACATAAGGCTATGAAAAGCCACTCAAGGTAAGGGTAACTTTTACTACACTCCCAACTTCTTATCAAACTTGTCTTGCAAGCTTATAAGGACAATCTTTTGTTCATCTCCAAGTCTGCCTTCCCTGCAAGGGTTTCTTACGTTCCCAATTTCCACAACTTCCCAATTACAACCCAACATTCTGTACAATGCAATCTCTCTCCAAGTTTGACTATATGCCCATTCTACAACTCGGATCATATCACATCATCCTCATGTTTTGGCATCAACCATTCATTATATGGAATTGCACTTGTTCATTCTAGACTAATCGCTTTAGGCGCAATGGAAGATATGAATCTGAAGCAAAATACCCAGATTCAACAACTTCTACAAGCTCATATTCTCATGCACGTGTCTATGCAGTAATAGACTTCACTTTTCACACAAACAATCTTTGCACCCACACAATCTTCCACCATCTTCTTATCCTTTCCTGCATCCTTATCGTCCGTTCCTTGGGTCCACTTGTGAAGCCGTCCATCATCTTCATCAATGTGGCATTATCCTCCACCACCAGCTTCATGTCCAAAAATACAAAAAAAATACAAACACACCCAAATTCCACAACATAAACAATCATTTTACAGCTTTTTCCCATTGTTCTCGTAAAATTTTCAAGTGACCTTAACCAAGCTTGGAAAGAAGCTAAAAACAAATTGCAACTTTTCCCTTTTTTGCCTTGCACTAAAATCTTCAACTCATATATCTAAACCCTAAACCATTGCGCATCCGAACACCATCAACTATGCTCAAAACTCCAATGCCAAAAGTTGATGTGACTGCTAACCATACACTAACCATTACTCCAAAAAACTCTAATTTAGGGCTACATTAGGCCTTTGACAATCTCATCTATATTCTCACATTCCATTACTTTTTTATCCAAAGTACAACAACCTCTTTATTTACCAATAGGCAAGTTGGCACAAGACCCATTTGACATGACAATGTGGCAAATGTTCCTACTATTCCTTCAATGGTGTGTGAAATTACCTCATGGCAAAAAGGTTATTGGGCATAATGAAATTCAAGTTTGACTTAGGTGATTCTTAGCAAAGGACTAGGAAAACTTGCAAGAGAAGTACTTCTTGTGGGCCCAAACTTGGGCAACCGAGGTCTAATTTTTCATTGCCTTTGTTCCAACATGACCTTCTAAGTCACACATGCTTTCATCACAACCTTGTCCTTGGGTGTGCAAGAGAATATTCACAAATATCACTTGGTCTCACCCCTTTTTCCTCACACCCATCTCATCTAACACCATTTTAGCCCTTGCAACCTTCATCCCAATTCAAATGGTTTCCTTCTTTTTGTGGAAGAATTGAACTAGATCAAAATCTTGAGCTTTCTTATTACTTTTTCAAAATGACATTGCATGCCTTGGTTTTCTATTAGCAATCCTTTTAGGATGGTGTTCAAACATCTTTGACATTGTTTTGATTTTGAAAATTTTGCAATTGAATTCCAATAGTCACTTTTAATTTGGTTTTTGCTTTGTTCAAGGTCACATTCATTGTTGCATTATGCATGTCTTCAAGGTAGCCCTTCTTTTAACCATGGCCAAATCCTTTAGTGTGGTCCATCTAGTTGTTATAAGGGAAATGCTGCATCAATTCATGAAAGTGAAAGCACATTATAATGTTCAAAGACAGTTGTCACAAATATTATTTTAAAAATTGTGTTTGTGAATTTCCACTAAGCCATTATCAAAAGGGCTTTTCATAAATTGTATTCATAATAATGTAATCTAAAAAAACCCAAGGATAAATTATTTAATTTTTTGCATTAATATTAAATTTTAAAGAATGTATTTGTGAAAAAATGATATTCATAACAATATTCACAAAGTGTGAATAGATTTCAAAGACCATTAAAATGATTATCAAACTTGATGAAGTATTTGGTCAAGTCCATTCATAGTTGGGGTTTCAAAGAAAGAAAAAAAGGCTCCAAGAATTTTAAAGGTTACTTTTTTGCAAATAATATTTGCACAAAAAAAAATTAAGTGAAAAGAAATGAATAATCCAATATATGATAATTCATGTGACAATGGTGATTTTTCACATGTGTACATAATTGGGCATCAATATTTTGGTTTATAAGTAGAAACATTTTTTTTTTAAAAATTGGCTTGTATAGACAACTGAATGTGTTTTTTGGCAAGATTATTCCTACACATGTGACTTGCACTTACAATTAAAATGGTTGAGCTTAGTGAATATAAACAACTAGCCAAATGGTTAGAAAGAGGAGTCTTTTCCTTTGTAGTCCTTTCCTTCAAAATTTCAAAACTTTGAGGTTTTCATATGATTTGGTTTTTTAGTAGTTTCACCTAATGAACATGTATTTGCATAGAAGGAAACATATAATGTTGTACAATATTTTTGAAATCAATTGCATGATTTTATGCATTCCTTTTGACTAATTTTTAAAGAATATAATTGGGACACACACTAGTAGAAGTTGGCCAAAATGTAACTATTGTATTTGTAACTACATAGACTATTTTGGTTTTCATCCTTTCATATGAACAACATTTAGTTTATTTTCATCCAAAAAGAACAACTTATGTCCTATTAGTTGCAAATGTGACCAATCTAATTGCAATCTTATAAATATACAAATGTGTATTTTGTGTATTCTCAAGGGTATAATTGGGTATATTAGGATCTACAAATGTATATTTTGAATATGTTAAAATTTTACATAAGATATTTATTAAATATATTGTGACCATATTGTAAGTTTATCCAAGCTATCTTATCATACATCCTAAAATTATTACGAATAACATTTATCATTGTTGTTGTTATTGTTATATTTTATCATATTAATATCATCATCACCATCATCATTATTATGTAAAAAATAATAATATTTCTTAATTTTAGTCAAAAATAATGTTGAAGATTAATTAATTAATTACTATATATATATAATAAAATAATTAACCTAGGCTAGTTATTATTTATTTTATTATAATTTAAATAATTAATACTTAATATTTATAATTAATAACTAATTATATAATTAAGTAATTAACAGTTATTGATGATTAATACTATAAATAATTAATTAGTTGGCTAGTATATTGTTGAATTAGTTAGTTTTTATTTTTTTAATTAATTAATTAACAAGTTTAGTAATCAATAATTTTTATTATTTAATTAGTTAAGTCATAAGTTAACTAGTTAACTAGTTAGGTAGTCATTTACCTACCTACTTATATAATTTTTAAAAATTAAATAAAAATAAAAATATGGGATAAACCTTTTAGTTGCAAGTAATTTGTAATTAAAAATGTGTAATTACAAACTATTTAACTAAAAAGTTTGTCCCATATGTTTTGGCTTTCATTCTCATTTTGAAAAATATATAAACAAGGTGTTTTGTCTTACATTTTTGTATTAAAAATCATAGGCATACAAGATGAGCCAATATAAAAGGATTAACCCAATTTTTTTTAGAAAAGTTGTGTACTTACACCTACCTCCCTAACCAACCTACCTAGTTTGACCTAAATTGATAAATATTGATTTAAATTTATTTTGAAAAAATTCAATTAATATGCCACATGGCAAATTTTTATTGCACAATGTGTCACAATATAAAACCATCAAAGCATAAAAGTTAGATGTCTTAGATTATTTCAAAATTATAATAAAAATATTTGAAATTATTAAAAGTTTGGACACATTATGAAACATCACTTGTTCCTCTTGTTCACCAAAAAAGTTGCATCTTAATCACAAATGACAATACATATATACCCAATCAAAGGATGAAAATGTATTTCATTGACTTTTTTTTCATCCAAAATTCCTTGTTATTTGTGATTATAGTCACATGCAACTTTTTCAACATGACTATTAAAATCTTAATTACAAATGCCATTTACAACTAAAAATTAGTTGCAAAATGGTCATTTTTACTAGTGACATAATCTAATTAAAATGATTCAAAATGACATTTGCATAATATTCAGAATATTTTTATTTTACAAATGAGCTTGACATCATTTCATCTATATGCGTACAACAAGCCATTATTATATATAATAATGTAAATTGAAAAAACTCCAAAGAAATCATTGAATATTTTAAAATTTTTTTTAACTTAATAAAAATTCTGTCAAAGGTCAAATTTTCATTTTATTTGATTTTCTAAACACCAAATGAAACAAAAGAAAAATTACACCCAATATATATATATATATAATTTTAATTTTTTAATTTTTTTTAATTTTTAAAAATAGTACATTTTCTTGCCCAAGATGTATGTGCTTTCACCCTTTAGTTGGACATTATGCATTTAATTGCATTATGTTTTTTCAACACATTTCTTCCTACACAAATTTTGAGAAATCACAAAAAAAAAATACAAAACATTGGTCCATGACATTTGATGTACCTTGATTTACACCTTACTTGGTCTAACTTGATGTAAAGAGAAATCATCTTTCAACAACTTTTGTGTGGTAGGAAGTGACATTATTCAATTCATTGCTTTTACTCACACATTTTGAAACTGCGTTATGTTACAATCATTGTAATGATAATGTCGTCCCATCAACCACATGTGTATTTGTCATGGTGACATTATGACCAGCACATGAAGTCACTTGGATCTCTCTAATGTGAACACTATTTAATTTTAGAGTTTAGGCTTTGTTTTGAGCGGCCATTAATTTTCTTCGTGTAGGCGACGGAGTTTATATCATCACTATTTGTTAGTGGTTGTGAGTAGGAAACTTTGTTGTTTGTGTATTATGTGAAATAAGTTGGCAACAGACGATGGGTGGCCAAAGGCACTATAAGCATGCAAGGGAGACGAGAGTTAGGATGTTGTGGGATGAATATAAGAAGAGGAATTTGAGGGCAAAGAAAGGCATGTCTGTTTTTGTTGAAATTGTTGTAGTTTGTGTAGAAGTAAGAGCTTACAGAAATTTGTAATTACTGTTTGATTTGTGCTGCGCCAATGACTACATCATGGCAAGCTTTGTGTTCTTGCTAGAGTTAGGGTTTATAAGGGGTTGATGCTAAGGGCTGATGACGCATAAAAGAGGTCTAAGTTGTAAAATTAGGAACATGTAGAGAAATGCATTTGCAGGGAACCTTGGTGGATCCTCTGTTGAAATCTAATGGGTAGAGCATACATATGAGTGAGAGCTAGAAACTCTAGTGTGTATCCTTGGGTTGGACAAAACGTGGGTGAAAGAGGAACATAATGGGAGAAATTATAGTAACTATCTATAGATCCATATTCTGCACAAAATTCTGTTTTTTTTGAGTAGTTGCAAGCTAACTTGGCATACCTTGTTTAGTTGTGGTTCCTATCTAGAAATCGATTTGTTTTTAAAGCTAGAACATCTACATTATCTCATGTGGTAGTGGGATGGATTAACAACTCATAATAAACCAACTAAACATTGAGAGCGTTGACCTCAAGCTAGACCCCATTAACTCTTGCATTCACGATATGTGAATTTGTTCCTAGTAGCAGTTTGAAGGCTACTACTGTAGCAATTTAAGAGAGGCTAATAGGCATGTACAGTTTGGAAATTCTCATGGTAGGGAGAATCATGTACTTATAGGACTGCAGAACCAAGGTGTTGTGACAGTGTCGGTTTGGCAGGAAATGAATTGCAAACATTTTTGCCACAATAAGGATTTGTAATTAGGAGATGGTTTTTCTACCCTTTTCTTTTGGTTACAACACCACCTTGGGTGGGCCATTGTTTGTTCTAGTCCATCACAAGGAATTATCAATTGTTGTCTCTACATGTCTATTCCCAACCATTGTTAATGACATTCACATCGTTAGCCCCCTTTCAATCATTTCATTTGTATTTGAATACTTCAAGACCCAATTTCGTGTAATAAACAAATCTATTCAATTTCATAAATGTGTTATTTGGTCCCCATCAAGCTTGCAAACTTGTTGTGAACCCTAGTCTTATTTAACACCCCTTTTGAAAACATTAAAATATCAAAAAATTTAATGGGTTCCATATCATTCACAACATCTTCTATTGAATATTGTAATTTGGGAGATTTTCCACACACAAAAAAAATTTCTTGGCTAGGGGATACCCATGTAACTTGAGATTTTTAAGTCAATGTTTTGTGCAACACCCATCATATTTGCAACACCCACCCCCCGCCCCTCCCTTGTCTTTTGCATTCTTTCACCTCCTTTCATCATTTGATTTGTTTATTTCCGAAGTTTTTGGTGCCTTCTACATTTAAGGTCCTTTGATAGTTCAAATGGGATTTTAGCATGTAAATAGACCTCAATTTCTTGCTTGGGGTATTGTTTGAGGATTGATCTAATGGAAACTCTTGGTTTGGGTCATTCTGTGGCTTCCGGTTTTATCACACAGGTGCACAAACAGTCAGCTCGCCAGCATGCTTTTATGCCTGTTGTGATGCCAGCAATATAGTTTATGACAGCAGCTGACTTCATTTGAAAATCCTTATTGAGAAATCATGAAACCTATTGTAATTATGAAGAAGAAAGTATATCCGTATTCAAGAACCACTCAATAGATTGTAAATTACTCCCAAAAAATGTTTGAAAAAAAGGAGAAAAATTCAAATGGTAATTGGATTGGATGGGTGCCAAAAATTTAAAACACAACTTAAATTAGAATGTAAATGTTGTTATCTTTCAACCTAGGTTCTTAAAAGCATTCTTTATCTTTAGTTTCAATTTTCACAATAAAATCTTAACCATTGACTATTTTTCAACAAATTAACTTGAGGTTTTGATTTTTCATTTTAAAATAACCTAGAGGCTGAGCCTTTACAACACTTTCTTTAAGAAATCCTTGAGCTTACAAAGATTATTTTAAGCAACCATGGGGTAATTAAGTATGATAAAGATTATAATTCTATATCAAAAGTGTACCCAATGTCATCACCAAGCTTGGATGGCTAAATATATTACCCTTATATACCCATGGTTATATAACACATGATAAATATATACCTTATGGGGTTGTTAAAAAATTTGGTTACCCTTTTATTCCTCAACCTAGTTGTAAATACTTCAAATTTGCCTTGTTTTTGTTTTGTCAGGCTAGGGGGCAACAATAGCTACTGAAAATGAACCCAATGTTTCCAAAGATAGTGGGAGTGATTGTTTGTTCTCAAGTTCAAGTTTTTGTGTGTATTTTTCACTTACAAGCAGCAATTCTGAAGGATTTCCACCATTGTGCACCTGTGTGATAAACCAAAAGCCTAAAAAATGAGCCCAAACCAAGAGTAAATATGCATCAATAGTCTCAAACAATGCACCCAGCAAGAAATTGCGAAACCCATTCTGTGTTCTCAGGTTCAAGTTCTTGTGTGCAATCTTCACTTTCGAGCAGCAATTCTGAAAGAGGAGTTCAACATTGTGCAACTAGATTTGCAAATGTGTTTCTACATCATCTGCATTGCATCTCTGCACTGTGCAAATGTGTTTTTGTATTATTGGTCATTGCATCTCTGGTATGGGCAACTGTGTTTCTATGTTGTCTGCATTGCATCTCCACTATATGCAAATGTACTTCACCATTGTCTACATCACATCTCCGCTATGGGCAAATGTGTTTCATCATTGTCTGCATTGTATCTCCACTATGTGTAAACGTTTTTCATCATTGTCTGCATTGCATCTCCACTATGTGTAAACGTTTTTCATCATTGTCAGCATTACATCTTCACTAAGTAGTGCAAATGTGTGTCTGCATCATCTGCATTGCTATCTTGAAGATTTCTTCATAATCTGATAATATTTACATAAGATGACCACTGAAGCAGAGTACAAGAATGCAAAAGATTGAACTACTGAAGGTATGAATTAAAATAGCATAATGTTGGGTGCAAACAAAATACTCTTGGTGTTGGAACCACTGTGCAATCTTTTTCTGCCGAGAAGATTGAAGCTTGATTTTGATGAATGAAAGAGAGGAATCCTCAATTGCAAGTTCTCACACAGCAAGAAATTTGGGTCCATTGATGATTCCTATGATTAAAACCAAAATCTAATTCTGATGAGTCTCATTCCTTTTAAGTTCTCTTCCCCTTGGGTCTATTTCCTGAGCTTGATTTGGGTCCCTCTTGCTGATTGTTTGTAGGTTACACTCTCATATAGTCAGCTCATCAAAGATCAAGAGAAGACTGTCATTTGCAAATTGTCTCATTACCCTTGGTGATCTTTTCTGATGGAAGGATGTCTTTGTTCATTTGCTCAATTTCTTTCTACAGTCAAAGAAGAAAACATGGTATCGACTGTCTCATGACCTAGGTATGGGGCCCTTTTTGCTCTCTATGGAAATTTCAAATTTTTTGTTACAGCAAGAAATTGAAGCTAAGCAGAAGGGTTTGTCTTTTTCTTCTATATTATGTCCAGTAGACAAAGGAGACACAAAACAGAAACTAGAAATGAAAGCTGGAGGTCAGTTTGGGTTGCTCACTCTCTCAGTAGCCCTTGGAGTTGCCAGATCCTATTCATTCCTGTTGAAGGAGGTACATTCTATCCTTTTCAAGCTTTTGGGTAGTACCTATTTTTCTGCTCATGCTTAAAGAGTGGGTTTGATGATTGGCACAGTTCTTGGGCCTTTCATGGTGTGGTAGACACTCATAGACGAAATACACTTCATTATCATGTAGTATCAAAAGACTAATTCAAAAGCTCTACACTCTAATGCTCCACCACCTATAGCCTCCAATCCTTAAAATAATATCCACATAGTTAGTAGTGAACTCTTCTATTATCACAAAAGAAACTAAGGTGCCAAAGAATTCATGAAAAATTCTGGTGTCCAGTTGCATTGTAGGAAAAATCAGAAAATTATCGCAAGAAACTAAGCTGCCAAAGAATTACAGGAAAAAATTCTGATGTTCAACTGCATGATAGGAAAAATCAGAAGATTTGTAAGGAAAAAGAAAACTAATTGCCACTCCATCACACATTGAAGCCAACAACTCTCCAATGCCATCAACACTACACCTTTGTACTCCCATCATAAATGGGTAACGTCTCTTGCTTGCAAGCAAATAATGATACTGATTAAGTTCTTGCCAAACTAAGACCAAGCAAGTAGGATAACATCCCCAGTTGATGGGCACATATGGGTGTCACTTGCACAATGCAAAAGGCTATATCAAGCAGGCCTGTTCTACAATATCAGTGTCTATAACAATCCTACATACCCACCCTACTCTATATAAATCGTTGATTGATTAATGTGAAGTATCAATGGAGAGTACTTGCAAATTAGTCTCTTTCATGACTACACCAGGGCTTCTAGTTGCATAGTAGCTCTGCTATGAAGGGACGAAAGAGGACTTATACTTGTCCAGCAGCCCTAGGTTCATGCACAACACCGCATGACTTGGGTGATTTATTGGCTCTACCTTTCAGGCTAGAGACAATTGGAATGCATTCCGGTAAGGGCCAAAGTTTGATGTCCCTACATTCTAAGGTCATATGGAGTCCACTATAGAAACATTTCCAGCATGATTAAAGGATCCACTTGGGCTCCACCATGCTAGCCACCATGTGTTTCCAATTTCATATGTTGAATATTTGTCATCCACATGGATATCACTCAAATGGCAGAGCCAATATGGGCTCAGGGATGCATTTAGTTAAGGGTCAAAGTTTGGTATCCCTCCACTCTAATGCCATGTAAAGTCCACTACAGAAACCTTTTGGGCATAATTGAAAGATCCACTTGGGCTTCACCATGCTAGGCACCACATGTTTCCAATTGAGTATGTTGAATATTTGTCATCCATATGGATATCATTTAGAGGGCAGTGCCATTGTGGGACAAGCTGCTTGATAATGTGGTTGGTCACAGGGAACAATGGGTCCTCTGGGTACAGACTCACAGAGGTGTATCTTGGTCCCCACCAAAAGCAACTGCCAAAGTGATAGTCAGCAGACATTACCCAAACTCCACATACATGGGGAATTTCTAGCACATGCTTAAGAAAACTAGTTATAGTAGCAAAGTTCAAAACTATGTCCTGTTTTGCTTCTTCAAGGATTCCACAAGTGGAGTGTGTTCAGTAACAAGTACTCTAAAACTCTGCAAACTAACCATCCCCCCCCCCCTCAACTCCATTATTGGGAAGATGATCTGTTATGAAAAAGTTATCATGTGGACAAGGTCGGGAAAGAGTGAAGGACATGGCAAAGTAACTCTATACTTAAGCCCGAAGTCAGAAATGCACCATAGGAAGGTTGAGGTTGTTTCTGCTCAAGAGACACCATCAGGACGGGAAGGTTCGGTGAGAGAGAAATTCCTCACATGCAACCACTCCTTTCAACTGTATTGCTGACCTCATTCTCTTGAGCATGCAAGCAGCTTACTCTGTCTGAACTATGCATCCTGAACCTCCTGGGATCAGAAGAGACAGTTCCCAGTTTCCAAATTGAAGTGAGGTCTCAGGTACACTGTTGTAAAGCACTTGTAGAAATTTCCTAATATAATTGGACGGCACCTTACATGAATATCCCTGTGAAAAAGAGGATGGATATTACACCTCCTCCTTAAGATTGGGAGGGACTTAGATGCAAGGAGTGGGAGGGTTCTTACACGTAGGGTAACACCCTTGGAGGGGGGCATTCCCAAAATAAGCTCTCCTCAGCTCCACCTTGGGGAGAGCTCACTTCAGGAAAGGCCCACTCCAAGGGCACTACCCTGAGTAAAGCACTGGCAGATTTTTTTATTTTAAAAAAATTTCCATGATACCCGGCAGGGCATTTCAAAACAAGAGGCAGGGTGATTTGAAAGTGAAATGCCCACTGGAGGGGACCTTACACTTGCACTAGAAAAACAAAAAAAACCAATTCTTTTATTAACAATGTGACAATGTTGAAAAACAATCACCACCTACCAAACTAGTAAGGTATAACCAAAAATATTTGTAATGCAATATTTAACCAATATGTATACATGCTAGGTACTAGCACAAGTTGATACCAAACTAGTTTGATACACCATAACACTGTATATACCAATCATTAATATGATATTCTCATCAATCTACTAGTACAAGATTGGGTAAACTGTAAACCTATCAGACTATGTATTATCTATTATCACCATGTAGCCTTAGTCCTTAGTACTAACTCAACTACCTAACTATGAATAGCTTGGCAGCATGTAAGGTTTTCAATTCATTTTTCTTGACATATGGTTTGCAAAGACAGTGGTAGAAACTGAGAAAACATGCATTCTGGTTCATTTCAAAAACATTTGTTGGATCAAAAGTGGTGTAGCCAAAAGAAGAGGTTAACAAAACCTCATAATTCTACTACATAAAATGGTGATGATAGAACAAAATATCTAATTGGTTAAAGATTGTGCTTTAGCATGAAACCACCTACTCGCAGTTACATTACATATACTAAGGATTTTGGGTGAATCAGAACCCCTTGGATTCACTTTCATTGAGCATGCATAGATATTCTAATGGCATTGCTTTTTCCCACATCCCATTAGAATCCCATAAGTTTTTACAAGAAAGGACAAGCCAACCCCACACCTAATGAATCAAAGATCAACATTTTTTGACCAAATCACAAATGGAAACAAGTTGTAGACCCAAAACTTAGAGTGCCAACTAGGGTACTCAATTCATCCCTCCCAAAACCTATTTCCCAAACTCAAGCTCAATCATTTTTGAAACAATGCCACTAGGAAATCGCTTACAAACCCCCTAAATTTTACATCATTTTCACCAACAACCTATAACTAACATACTACCATAGACTTTATATTTCCAACATAGTGAAATCTTGGAGAATAGAGCTCGCACATAGTGCATTCATCTCCATTCTACATCAAACCCAACTCTATTTAGAATCCAAAACAATGTTGATTAAAAAATAAAATTAGCTCTTGCATAGTCTAAAACCAAACAAAAAAAAGTTGCCCCCCTTGGTGAACCATCCTCCTTCAAATAGTTGAAGCTCCAAATCACCATAAAATTTGCCAACCAATTGGAACCAAGACTCTATGATCCACCATGAAGAACAAGAAACAAACATGATAAGCTTATAAGCTCATCTTTTAAAATAGGGAGACCAAAGTGCCCACATTCTTCCTTTTTCATGAATGTTAACACCTGCAAACATAACACACAAAACACAAATCCATTATATTTGGAACAAGACATGATCAACATGATCATGAATGGTTATAGTGGTCCATCAACTACCAGATTAAGGCAACACCTTTTGAATTTTTTTATTTTAGGGTTTCCTTTTAGAGCACATATGTAGCCTTTCCCATCATGGAAAATCTATGTCTTCATAGATTGACACATCAAAGCGCATGCTGGTACTTCTATAGATCACACCTAACTCTTTCCCAAACCTATCCATCCTTGTCATTTAGGATGCATACCCTACTTCCATAATCTTGTTCCTAATGTCCATGTCCATCCTTATACCCAACAAATAGGTAAAGTCCCTCCCAACTTGCCAATAAATATTTCTTTTCATTAGGTTTGCGCATTTTCATCCATACTTCTTCTTCCCCAAAACTATGAAACATAATGTGTCCTTTTCTAGTAGCATAAGTCCCTTTTTGTTTCTATTGAACCTAGTCAACATTTTCTAATAGAGATTCATGTAGTTTTGTTACAAGTTCCATTTTATTTACCATCTATATTGCCATTTCTTGTGGATCAATTTGGTCATCAATCATTTTCGTTAAATTGTTGAACTAATTATCAATGGTCAACATTAAAATTCTTCTTGTCGATATCATGTATAATGAGTATTTGGTTTTTGCTTCAATACCACAACGGTATCCAAACAAAATTTTGGGTACCTAAAGATCCCATCCCTAAATATTGGCAACACATACAACATTGAGCCCATGCTTCAACATTTTAATCATTTTTTCAACCATCCCATTAAAGTGAAAACACAATCAAAAGAGTCAAAGACACCAAGGTAAAAGTCTAGTAGGCATAAATTCCATTTAAATTATTTTTTGCCTACAAAATAGTATAATCATACTCTCAAAAATACTTACATTGTTCACAATCTATGGTTTTATTCATTTTAGTTTTTCTATAAATTGTAATCACAATTTTTTTATTACATTTATTGTTTATTTATTTCCCAAATTTTCTATTATCTTCAATAATCAAAATTTGTGATTAGGATTTTTTATTTAATTAGAAAAAAAAAACAATTCATAGTAGTTTCATTGTTTCCTCATCAATATTCTATTGCTTTCTTTACTCATAATTGAATATATTAAACATTTATAGTATTAAATGTAAAAATCCAAAATGGAAAACAGAAAAATTTGTGGTTTAAAACCCAATTGAACTCTGAATTATTGTCTTTATTATAATTTTCAACAACTCTTTAAGTTTCATTATGTGTAAAAGAAATAATCTCCCAAAAATCATCAACTTCTTGAACTACATCTTAAGTCCTTTCCCTCCAAAAGTAATTTGAATATTCAAACTAATGAAATGTTTTCATCCTATCCAATTCACTAGCCATTTGCATTTTACCTTGTTGAATTTCTACCATTCTCCTGGCATATTCTACCTTGTTTAATCTTTGTCATTCACTAGGTAACATTATCTTTTTTTAGGGATTGCACATAACATGTGTCATTTCTATATTGGTTTATAATTTATAATATAATATTTTGGATACACTAAAAGGAATTATGTCTTTTGCAATCAAGAAATCAATGATGAAATGTCTTAAATGACTACATAATTGATTGTAATCATAGGATATTACTTCAAATCCTATGTGGAAAAAGTTGTAGTCATAAATTAGTGGTGCATTTGACTAGTAGATGATGACGTGGTAATAAAAATATGATATTGTCTTTTCATTACAAATTTTTGTCCATATAACATCCATGATTGATGACAAAATGACATGGATGTCTAAGATATCATTTGAAAATGTGACTACAATAAAGTCATTTCAAATATGAGTAAATAATAATTATGAAAATGACGTGAACAAAATGATGTGTTATTATAAAAACAATATGGTCATACAATTATTTTACAATGATTCAAAAATGACTACTAATAATTTAACATGAATACAAATGGACATAATAAACTACAACATGTAAAGAACTAGTTAAATCTTACATATTAATTCACTACGTCCGTTAGTGTGTGTGTTTGTCTTTTACTTATCTCTTACTTCTTTCGATTCCTGGCCCCTTTCTTTGGTACCCTCTTTTTTCTTCTTTTTCACAATTTTTCTTTCTTTCTGTACGCAGCTTCTTTTTCTCTGACGTCATTTCACTTTCATTACCCATTGGCTCCGTTACTTCCGGATTTCTCTTTTACTTTACACTTCGTTACCCATTTCTTTCCACTTCAGTCCGTTTACTTTCCATGCCTTCTTCCCATAGGTGCGTACGGTGAGTACGGAGCTAATCAGATGGCGCCCTGGGTTTCCTTTACGCCACGGGAAAAAGGAAAAAAATGAGTTAAGTAAAAGATGGACGGGGTTTCGTACAAAAACACTAATCTTCACCTAATTGCTTCAATAATAATAATCAATAGCATTCTTGGGCCTTCGAAAACCGTTTGTGCCTTGCAGGCACGGGTTACCACTAGTTAATATTATACATATAGGTAATATAAATTTAAATTATATATATATATAAAATAAATAATCCATTTTAAATTTTCAATGTGACTAAATTAAATATTATAAATTTAAATAAATTTAATGGTAAAAGTATGATATATTATTTTTTAAATATTTTAATTCAAAAATAAAATAAAAGTGTAAAATGTGGAAAATATATAATTTATTTTTACATTAAAATTTTATCAAAATTTTATATAATATATGTATACAAATAAGTATATTTATTTTACATGAATAAAAATATATTATTAAAAATTTAATTAGATAAAAATTATAATTTCAGAAAATTAATTAATATTCATATTAAATTAAAATACTAAAATAAAATTTATACCTCATATTTAATGTGACTAATATTTAAAATTATATATATAATTGATTTATGATCCATTAATAAATATTTTATGTGGATAAATTCTATGGATTCATACATTTAAATTAAAAATTATTAATGAATTTATGATATATTGGAAACAAATTTTTATAATATAAATTCCTAAACCAAATGAAGGTTTGAGATATGAAAGATATATTTTATTTATTCATGTATGTTGCAACCTTACTTTGAAGGAGTATGAGAATGAAACTCACATTCCCAAAATTGGGACTTGGGAGTCCTCCAAGACTCCCGAAATTTCAGAGTTCGATTGTAGGGGTCAAAACACCTTGCATTGGGGTGTTTATTATATCATTGGAAACTATCGAAGTGTAGATGTCGAAAATGAGCTTGCATGGGCCATTTGGACATTTGTAGCACAAGTTATGGCAAAAAGAAAGGTCGGGAGTCAAATTAGTGGTTTGACTCTCAACCACTAAAAGTCAGGAATGGACCCGACCCTGGTGCGAACAGGTCAAGTGCGATACACCATTGGAAAGCTCTTGAGGAAAGCTACAAGTTTGCTTTAGACCTCATCCCAATTGGAGGTCTGAGAAAAGAATTATGATTTCGCAAAGTCCCGGGAGTCCAAACCGGGACAATTTCGGGACTCCTCCTTGGGAGTCCTGGGACAAAAAGCCATTTGGATGTGGGTGTCACAGAGAGGCACAAGTATGCTATATGGGGGAAGGTGGTGGTTTTCCTTGAATCCGGGCCGTGGTGAGTCATGTGAATCTAGAGTTGCCTATGATTTGTCCTAGCACCAAGGGTGTTTTAGAAAGTGAATTGACCAACTTGTTGGTTGGTTTGATGCAGGTTTGAATAACTAAATAAAGCTTGTCACTCTTCCTAGTCCCATCCCGAAGCTTCAACATGCCCCTCTACCCCTTCTAGTGCTGACAATTAGAAGCATGCCCCGAGTTCATCACAATTTCGCTATTGAGTAACTGACGCGCTCCCAAGTCCCAAGTTAGCCCCAAGTTGGGACTAAGTCACTCAAATTGCGGAATTTTTGGACTCGGGGCACGCTCCCAACTTCTAGCACTAAAGGGGGTGAAAGGGGCGTGCTGAAAGCTTCGGGATAGACTAGGAAGAGGGACAAGCTTACTCAATTACATGGTCCTACATCCAAATCCAACCAACGAGTTGGTTAAAACTCATTCTGCACCCTTTTGGTGTTGGGACAAGCCACGGGCTACCTTGGACTCACTTGATTCACCACGACCCGGACTCGGGGGAAGCCACCACCTTCCCCCATATAGTATTCTCTATAGCTCTCCACCACACTTGCATCCAAATGGCTATTTTTCCCAAGACTCCCAAAGTGGAGTCCCAAAACTGTCCCAATTTGAACTGCCTGGACTTTGGACGCTCATAATTCCTCGCCCCGAACTTGGACGAGGTCTAAACCAAAGTTGTAGCTTTCTTGGAAAGCTTTCCAACGGTGTGTCACACTTCACCTGCATGCACCGGACTTCAAGACCTCCACCTGCGTGCGTGCGTGTGTGTAGGGAGGACTCCCAAGTCCCATTTTCGGGAGTGTGAGTGGCGACCTCACAACTCCCTCAAAGTGGGGTTGCGACAGTAACTTAGACCCTATTTGGGCCTAATTAGGAACTTGGGAGCGTGTCAATGTATTAGCCATAAAAGGTTTTTCTTTTACAAATCATGTGTTTGAATTTAATTTTTTTAAAGTATGGTCATTGAAATGTTATTTTAGTGTAAAATTTTGAATAATTTTTAAAAATCGAATTTACAATTTAAAAAGTAAATTATATAGTTATGTACATTGTTGAAAGAAATTTATGATTAAATTTTCAATTTTTCCATTTGGACAAATTATCAATATAATATGAATTATTAAATTTGAAATTTTATGTAATGTTTATATGAAGTATGGTCTAAATAAAATAAACATTAAATTATTTACACAACAAGTAGGATGGCTTTGTGGCAAAAGAATTGAACTCCATCTTTGAAGTCCCACTATGAAAAAAAATGGTGTTTTGTAACTAGCCTTACAACTCAATTTTTGAGTTGTAGAATAGACTTGCAACTCATTGTATTTATACTTTGTGAATGCTAACGAACAAGTTGCAAAGTTACAACTCATCATATATATGATGTAATTCATTGCGATTCAATTATAACTCTGTCAAAAAAACTCATTTTCAACTACTATCAATTCCATTATAATTGCACCCATGATGTCATGTTAACGTCATTAATTACCATCCATCTGTTAAAATTTAACATGTGGCACTATGAAATTTTTTGGAAATAAAAATGATTTTTTTTGGAAATATTGATTTCCATCGTTCATCATGATTGTTAATGATGGTCCGATATTGTGACACATGGCATATTAATTATATATATAATTATATATATATATATATATAATTATATATATATATATATATAATTATATTTTAATAGCTAGGTAAGTTGTACATAACCATAAGTAAGTAGGTTAATAGGTTTTAAGACCTGGATACCTACATATTTACCTAGGACCTACTTACTTACCTAAGTAGGTGAGAAGGTAAGAAAACACAAGACTAAGTGAACTAAAAAATAACCATGAAATTATTATTTTTTATTTTATGTTTTGCTTTTAAGTTAAGTCTTTGAGCTCATCCCAAAATGGCACTTGTATTTTAATGTGAGAATGTGAGATATAGCTTTTTTTATATAGTTTATAACATGGGATTCGAAGATAAACCATATGGGTTAAATTTTTTAATTGTTCCTTAGTTGCAAATTAAGTTGGAATTGAGTTACAACTATAACACTTAAACATTCAAAGCAAGCTAGATCGAAGGGGAGGGCTCCATTGTTTTTGGTGTTTAAACAAAACTAAAACCCTTCCTATTGGTGCATCTGGGGCATTAAAAATCATAATAAATGGAATAGAATTGAAAATATTATGGCCTTCAAAGTAGAGGGGGTCAAAAATTCAAAAAGAAAACCATTAAATGCTACAAAGGCTAGTTTTTGAACACCTTAAAAAATCCATGTATGTTGTTCTATTGCTATTAGAATTTTTAAATGATTTGTAAAACTTCAAGTGGCGCTCCTATAACATTTTAAATCATTTAAAATGAATAAAAAATAATTAAAAAAATTATGAAGTTTGAAAGTAGGAATCCAAAAAGGAAAAAAAAACAAAACATGTTTTGCAAGTTGAAAACTCTTTTGTTATTTTTTCATTACTCCTTTTCCTTTGCATTTCAAAAATGATTTCTAGATCTTAAGGTAACGCTCCCATAACATTTTAAATCACTCAAAATGAAGCACATATGATGAAGATATAAATTGATGATTTTTTTAAATTAAGCTATAAATAATTGTATTATAATCATAACATAGTTGAATAATAGTACTTTGGTAGTGGCACACTAGTGGCCATACTAATTGTATCAATGGGAATTCATAATAAAAAAAATAGGTGCAAATGTATCCCATAATCGGTGGTGGAAATGTGGACATGTGGCATGATCACATGTATGTAAATTATACATTAATTGCAACATAGTTGTTATTTTAGTGGCACATCTATAACAATTCTAAAGTAGTTGCCACATGCAATTATAATGCAATTTCTTAAAAAGTCAAACATGGTTTCCTACATATGTATGTATGATGTGTATAAATTATCATATAGAAGATCTATTTTCAACTCACTTATAATTATAATACAACTACTTTTTTGACATGACAATTTATTTATTAATACACCATATTTTTGAGGGGATAATTACACACTAGTTGTAATACATGAGGGATAGTTGTATATGAGTTTTTTTTATTTTAATTGTAAGGTAGTGTGGTTTCGATGGACACAATTTCTCATAGTGTCCAAGGATCAATCTTCACAAATGACACGCATTGTGGTCAACATTGGAATATTGACCAAATATTCTGTACCTACCTAGACTACCTAGGTTAAGTGGTTACCTAAACAAACTTAAGTAGGAAGATTAGGTGGTTTACTTATCGATTTAATTTAGGTTTTTAACATAACTTAGGTGGTGACACATGTCAACAATTGATAGGTTGAAAAATAATGAAATAAAAATAATTAACATTAAAATACATATTATTATTTATATTATATATAATAACTTTATAATAATAAATTTTAAAATTTTAAAATAATGTTCCCCAAGTTTTGATTTAATTTATAATATTAATTAATTAATTAAAAATGATTAAACTATCACTAATGATTTCACATATGTCCTTTATGATTAATAGATGATATTTATCACATCATTGTGCCACATCATGTCTTTAATGACTATTGTCTTAAACAACTCGTCCATAATAATTTTAGGGCAATTAATCATTTTTTGTCCTTTATGATTGGAATATTAATCATAAACTCAGTCATATGGATGAAAATTCTTAAAGGTGTACTAAAATTTTGTCACAACACCACCCTTTTTTATCTTTTTTACCCATTCATTTTTTATCATGTAAAGACACATTTATGGATGATTACGATGGAATTTAAAATTGTAATAGTTTAAAATATAGTCCTTTTGAAATTTTTGAGAACTTTTGATTCATTTTTTTTTATGAGATCAAAATATAGGGTAAAAAATGATTGCAATAAGGACTAAACCCTTTTTATCCTGTGTGGTACACCTTAAAAGATTTTCAACCATATATTTGAAGATTTTTACTAGTGATACCTAGTTTAACACTACATGTTAGATACAAATACATTTTGACTACAAATTGATGCATTCATGCCTCCTATTGCATAAATATGAATAACTTTTGTTAAAGCCACATTTCCAAAATCCATAATTTTTAGGGTCAAAAGTAGGTTTGAACTTTGAACCAAATGTGTTCAAATTGATTATAAAAATAATTTTCATTAGTTCAAATCCTTTTGCCATTTTAATCATCAACATTAAAATCCTTTCCAATTTTCAAAAGGAATGGTGCACATTTAGTAAAAATAAAAGATGAAGTTGAAAAAAATAAGGATTGTCCATTCTTGAGGTTTGAGTGCTTTGAACATGCAAAAATATTTTTTATTTGTGTCAACCTTGAGCATATAAAATTTGAAATTAATGGAAAATATTCCAAAAAAATGTGGGTACGTCCACAATATAATGTATTCTTTCGCAATAATCGAATTGTAATTTGGTTGTCGTTCCACAACTTAATCAAAGCTATTTGTCCATATCCAAAATCACCCAACAACTTATGCATCCAAATGATCTCATTGATTGTTGCATGTGTGACAATATATTCAACTTTTGTGGTATTCCCCACATTGCAATCTTGCTTCCATGAACCCCATGCCACATGAGCATAAGTAGAAAGTTGAATCCAGACTTTTGATCATTCAAATCCATGGCAAAATCTACATCACAATAAGAATGTAAAACATGTTCCAACACTGTAATATTCTACATTTGTGAGTTTTTGGTGAACTTGGCGCCATGCACAACTGCAAACAAAATGTCAAACCTTGTGCCCAATTGTTTAAAGTGTAAATTGCCAATGATCCCTTTGTAAGGAAAGATGATTGATCTTCCATGCTTCCATCTCCAATGTGCAAACTTAAATCAAATACATTATTAGGGTGGGCAAATACAACCACTAGATTACAATTCTCATATCCATACTTCTTCAACTTAGAAAGAATGTGTCAAGTCAAATTAATGTGAATCACACATTCTTCTGTCACTCAAATGATATGTAATCCGACATACACTTTTGGATAACCTATTGTGATTTGGAAAACATCATTCATGAAGGACAAAATGTGTTCAATGGAATCTTCTTTAACGTTGCATGCCATATTGTCATCCACAAAAATGGTTAAGATTAGGCGAAGATTTAATATATTATAGTACACACATCCATCAATAATGGTGGCAACAAGATTGTATTTAATGAGAAACAAATTGAACTTCCTATTCTAGACTGTAGAAAACATGGACTTACATGTACAAGTTTTCTTTGTTTCTTTGATGTTTTTAAATCCCAATGGTTGTGTCATGTAAATCTCTTCCTCTATTTCACCTTAGAAAAAGATGTACAAACACCAAATTGGGTTATATTCATATCTTCTATAGTTGCAATGGAAAGCATTGTTCTTATTGAGTTAAATTTCACAAATAGGTTAAATGTTTCTTTGAAGTTCACCCCTTCTTTTTGGGTGAACCCCTTAGCCACCAAACTAGTTTTATAGTGATACATGCTTCCATCAACTACAAGTTTCAATTTGTATACCCACTTATTTTTTACTATTTTCCTTCCTTTTAACAGTTCTTAATATTCCCAAATTTCATTTTCCACCAACAAATTAAACTCCTCTTTTATGGCTTGTATCCAAATTTGTTCCTTTTCTAGAGATGTCATTACTTCTTCAAATGATTCAAGTTCATTAAGAATACTAGTTGAAACTTTAACACAAGCATAGTTGTTTCGATCAAGAGGGTAGATTGACTTTCCATACCTTATAGTTGGCCTTTTCTATCTAGTACCAAGTTTGTGAACTAGTGTTCCTACTGCCACATTTGGAACTTCAACCAACTCTATTACGACTGGTGGTGTCTCTAGTTCCAAATCTAATACTCCCACTATTTCATTCAACCTTCTTTTTGGATCACTTGGCATTGCTGAACTATCAAGTTCATCTTGAGATTGATTAGGTGCAATTGGTAGCATTACTCCCATTCCTTGTGCATGCCCTTCAAATCCAACATTTAGGAAATGGTCCCATCTACATTTCGAAGATGTTAATGTTATTAATCAAACATTTATTGGAACAATGAAATGACTCTCCTATAAGGTGGTGGTCTTTTGTTTATGCACTAATGGTGTGAACTCGTTGTTGGCATTGCTTAATTGGATTATTGCTTTGTTGGACCACATCTTTTGTCTTGTTCATAGTGCACCTTACTTTTTTTAATTAAAAAAAATGAAATTTGTTAAAAATGAAAAAACTTAATAGGAATTTAAGTTATAATGCATCAAAAAAAAAAAAGTGCATTAGTTGCACACATTTAAAAACATCATCATTTACTATTCAAGAATAAGAAAGTTCAACAAAGAAAAAAACACTTTGAAATTTGGAAAAATTAGAACTAAATAATGAATAAAAATGGCATAGATCATAGGCTTACTTTATACATAGTCAACAAACAGAGTCGAAACTTAATTGAAATCTTGTTGAACCCAATCAAAATATAGGAGAAATTATATAGTTGAAACTTAGTTGAAAGTAACTCACTAAAACAAACACAATCAAAACCTTACTTGCATTAATGGTTGAAAAGGTTCATAAGTTTAGCTCTCATTGCCCAAGTGTCTATTTTGGAATCAGAAAAGAAAAAAAACCAATGAAAGTTGAAGAAAAAACTTTCATACTTATAAAACATGTTTTTTTTTCTTTATATTTGGACCCCTCCTTTCAAAGCTCATAACTTTCTCAAATTCTTTTCATTTTAAATGATTTAAAATGTTTTACGAGTGCCACCTTAAGTTCTACAAATAATCTTTGAACTATAATAACAACAAAACAACATAAACGGAAGTTTTTGGGTGTTCAAGAATTGGTTGTGGTTTGTTGTTTTGAGTTTTTGACCCCCCCTTCTTTGAGGGGCCATAACTTTCTCATTTTTAATCAATTCTTGACAATTTTAGTGCCTCAGATGTGCCAAAAGGAGGGGTTCAACATCTTCTTGACACCAAAGAAAACAGAACCTTCCCCTTGGATCTGAACTTCCCTAAGCACTTAAATGTACTAAAACCAACTTAGTTACCTTAATGAATGTTTTTGAAAAACTTCATTGAAAAAAAAACTAGCAAGATTTCAAAACAAAACCTACCTAAAAAACAATTTAACTAAGAGTAACATGGTGAAGAAATAAAAAAGGAAATATCTTGGTTAAGGGAAAAAAATTTAAAAAAAGGAAAAGAATTTTTAAGCACTTGCAATTATAAAAGGCATGTGTGGTGGTGGCTTCCAAATTCCATAAGTTTGTCTCCTCATGTTATTCATGTTCATTTGCCTTGACACCATATGACCTTAATGTGCTTAATATATTTTTTTAAAAATTGCATTGAAAAGAAAAAAAAAAAGTTTGAACATGATAAAAAGAAAACAACTTAATAATAACCCCAAAATGAAAAACTTGAAATTCCTCACATGTAAAAGGCACAATGCACTTGCTTGAAAAAATCCATGAATTGATATTAAACTACATGATTTAAACTTCTAAACACAAGTTGGGCTTAAAGAAAAGCAAGATAAAACAAAACAAATTGTAAAAAAAGAAAAACAAAATCAAACTAAAGCACAAAGAAAATTCAAAGTGAATGACAATGTTATATAAGGGTAGTCCCTTCATCCATGGATGGATGAAGTATGTGGTTATAGTTGGGATGTTAACTAATTTTCAACTATGTAAGTTGACATCATTTCAAGTAATTTTCAATTATAATTCAAATTTTGAATTTCCCGCCAACACATTGCCACCAATGTTATATGTCATACCATCCATTCATCCATATTATTTGGCACATTAAATCATTCATTCATACTATATGCCACGTTAAATCCATCCATTCATAATTAATTATGGCATTATATATATTATATGAAATTTAATGGCATAAATGGAATCATTTATAAATAAATGACATTTTGTGATATAATTTTAAACATTATAAATGGTATAATTTTAATTTTGTGGCATTTTATGGCATTTTAATGAATATGTAAAATGCCATAAAAGTATATACCAATTATTTTATACCACAAAATTGAACCCTTGCTAAGTTAAAGTAGTTTGCCTAACCTAGTTAGTTATCCTAGCCTAGTTCTAATTAGTTTCCTTGCCTAATTTAAAGCTTATGTAGACCTAGTAGGTAGTAATAAGTTAAGTATAGGTCAGTTGTGAGTTATGACACCATGATTAAACAAAAATCAAGGAGGTACCTACCAAAAAGCCTTGCCTAGTTACCTAGTTACTTAATACCTATCTATCTATACTTAATTAGTTTAAGTAACCTACTTACCTACATTTGACCTAACATATCTACCTATTATTACCTAGGGACCTATTATTTACCCAGGGACTTTTTATTACATCTAAGTAGACAATAAGTAAGTAGGTAGTCATAACTTGCCTTGCCTTGCCACCCCATTCAAATCTAGCCTCATTAGCTATCCAACCTAGCTATTTAAATAGCCTACATGCTTACATGCCTCATTAGCTACCTAGGTAGGTTGTAGGTTAAGTTATGTAGGTCAATAGTTTGTAAGTACTTAGGTAGGTAGGTAGGCATGTAATATGTAGGTATAAGTTACAATAGTAAGTAGGTAACATGTATGTAGGGTGTAAGTAATGATAAGTAGGTAGGTGGGTAGGTAATACGTGGGTAGGGTATAGGTAATGAAGTACAATTGAAAATGCATGCAATATTTCATCCATTAATATCCTTTTTTCATCCATTCAAAAACAAGGTCTGCCAAAATAGTCAAGCAATTGGATTGACATGGCATAATGTCCTAGCAAAATGGAATTCTCAACTACTCTTCAACTTGGTTATATATATTTTTTAAAAATATTTTGATGATCAACACCTGCTAATTTTCAATGTCGTACATTTACCAAACTAGTCAACACATAAAGTCATTTTAGGTGTCATCTCATCCACATGGAATTTTTTTAAATAAATATTATTATCTAGTTGAAACAAAGTTGAAGATGACATGTAGTCGAAAACCGGTTGGTTAGAAAATGCCTTTTTCTCTTAATGGCGATAACTTGTGTTGTAAGTTCTTTGGCAACATGAAAGTAAACATTTGATCCAAAGACCCTTATGTGGGCCACTAAAGGTTTCATTTGGAACAATGCTTCAAAAGGTGTCATGCCATCCAATGTTATCCCAATTCTATTGAGTACATACATTATTACATTCATAGCTTCTTTGCAAAATTGGATGTGGATGTTATTTGCATGCAACAATACACATGAAACTTTGAAGAACTCACCATGAAAGCTTTATAAGGGCCTCCCAGTTTCTTGCTACTTGACCTATCACATTTCTTCTTTTCTCCTTTATCTGCATCCTCATATGCACATTTTTGAGCCCAATGTCCCTTTCTTCCACACTTGTGGTAGAAAGAGTTTTTTTCTTCTCTTCAATCTCCTTACATTGTGCTTGTTGCCTCTTATTTCACTAGCCTTCAATTAGGCTACATATATTGTCACCTTTTTGACATTTCCCTTCAATTTATTTTTCAATCTTGTTTTTTGTTGGAATAATTGACATGTGAAATTCTCCAAAGTCTTGGAGGCATTTGGAGTGTTATCCCATGTAGACATGACACTATTATATCCATCAAGTAAATTGTTCATGATTTTAGCAATGATGGCCCTGACATTAAAAATCTTATTTCATCTCCTAGCTAATTAGCTTATGACCATTTCAATCTTGCCAATGTATGAAGTAATGGTGTTTCCTTCCACCATATCACATTTGAAAAACTTTCGTTGTAATTCATGGTCGCTATTTCCATAATTCTATTCTTGGATAACATGGACCTTGTCCCAAATATCATGTGTATTATTGCATGCAATAACATATTCCAAGTACTTTTTACCAAGTGTTTGTTACAAAAGACTAATCCCTTGATTATCATGCTTGTTCCTATCTACTTGAGCTACTCCAACAATTATTAATTTAATTTCACTTCTGTCAACAATGCCTTTTAACAATTCTTTTCCCATTAAAATTGCACACATTTGAAACTTTCGCAAATGGAAATTCTCTCCATTAAAATGTTTTATATTACCCAATTATTTGTTACTTGAATCTACCATGGTTGACACCTACCAACAAAATATTTGTAAACTGATCAATAAACTTATGGGTAAATGCAACTTATTAAAAGATTCATGGGCCCATAATCTAAAGGCATCAACTATTTCAACAAAAACTTGTGCATGACTTTGTATTAGTAATTAATAACTAATACATTAGTTTATAAACAATCTATTGTAAAACCAAAGTTGCATATCCAATATAGTGAAAAACACATAACGTTCTTGCCTAAAAGTTATCCTAGCAATAGCTAGTTAAAGGAAAAAAGAGGATGTACATCAATCACACAAAATGGACAATAATTGCATGCTAAGGTACAAGGGCAATAACCACTTAGAGCTGGCAATAACTACATTTTGGTACATGGGAAATTATTTGTTAAACTATGTCAAAGCTATCTTGATTATTTGCATGGTGGGATAATATGTATGATGGGATTGGATGTTGATGCATTCACACCAAAACCTTACAATAGAAAAAAAAATTATATTTCAATCTAATTGGTTGGAATGTTAAACATTTACATATCTTGCCAACATAGCAATTGTTGGAAAATTATGCTACTATATGCACCACCATGTCAAAACACATTTTCAAGTATTTCCATTGACATGATAGGGTTCAAATCCATCCAATTCTCTTGAAACAATTTATTTCAAAATGTTAACAATAATTTCCAAAGTGTGAAACAGATCATTAGAATTTATTCATTTTGTGTTTTACAACTAAGGCTCTTCAATCTAATTAGGCTTCAAAAACTTGTAACATTTCACTAGTAAAGTGGAGAATAACAATTCATCATTTGAGTAACCCATATTGTTGCCCTATTGTGTCCCAAATAGCTAGAAACCAAATAGAGGTTCTTAAACATGGGAACTAACATCAAAGCTAGAAGATTATGACCTTTTTTTATTCTTAAAGACATGAAAAAAGGAGATGAAAGTGTTTAGGATTTATAGTATATCTTATTTCATGCACACCATGAGCTTATCCAATTATTCATAAAAAATGTTTATTTGTAGATCTACCTCCAAGTTCTTCATAGACATCCCAACATATGGAAATGATGAAATGAAAAACATCTCTTTGAGGAGCCAATAACAATGTCCATGGCTTTGGTTCAACATACAACCTATGACAATTGAAGACAAGACTTTCATCATAGATTCACAAATTGTCCAAGATCTTTGAAAAGGCACATGGGTTTATAATGCCATAGTTTGCCAATTATAGCATAGTGCAATGACATTTAAAATGTAAATGCATTTTGGAACAAAAAAACTCAACTTGCAAACCTAAAATTCAAAAAGAATAAACACCAACCTCACTTGAACTATTAGTTCATCTTATTCATGCATGTTGAAACGAAGAATTCAACCTATAGGTCTAGACTAAAGAAAATAATAATTGTACAACCCACAAAGGTAGAAAAAAAGACAATTGCAAGTTTGCTTAGAAAGATTACAAAATGATAGAATATACAACCCATAAGGTAAGGAGGAAAAAAGACAAGAAATAATTGTACCTTGTCTTCACAAGCTTGTTTAACTTTTTGGGTCTTAACCCAAAATTTATGCAAGCCTTATTCCAAGCTTGTTGCCCCTTTGAAAAAACTTTGGGCCAAGTTATGCATTTTTGGATATCAAATTGCCCCAATTTCATGACTGCATACTTAAAACCATGAACAATTTTTTCATCAATAATTTCAAATTGATGATTGTTTTACTACACATGCCCAAAACAAAAACCATCAAATGGTTGTGACATGACCAAATTGTTGCGTGACTCCATAAAGTTCAAAGGTATGACACAAATTGTCAAATTGGATCCCTCATCTTAGACATAAGCCAAAATATTTTGTGTGAGAAAAAACATGTTCAGATTTTTTTGTAATTTTGAAGTTGAAGTTATGCCATTTGTATTCATGGCCTAAAACAACCCAATGGTGATGTGCTTGGGTTCCTAGGTGTTTGATAAAGAATTTCACAACAACAACAAAGACTCATTTGCACCTTTTAACATTCAAAAAGGTTGAAGATGCAAGTACTTAATAAACATATTGTTAATGCATACTACACATGGTCTACCAAGGCATCAAGTTGGGTAAAACTTTGTCCACAAATACTTTTTGAAAAAGGACAACATGCAAGCACAATATGTTTGCTAATCTCTATAACCAAATGGATTTGACAATTCTCAAGGGTAGAAATCTCTTGAATTAAAAACAATATAATGTCTTCCAAGAAGGCCTTTAGTGTTTCATTGTCCATTTTGAACAAATTAATGGACCCAAAAATACCAAAGGTGCCACTAGGGGATACATGCGGCCTCTTATTGGCCCATACCTATTCAATTGCACCTCAAGCATGACTAGTTACCTCTTTTGAATATTTTACATAAAGAACATTTTGTTCGACTTCAACATGCTTTCTTATAATAGTAATGCCATTAATGTTATGGTATGAAATCAACCCTTTGCAACTACTAGTATGCATGGATTTCACGGTTAATCACTTAATTATGGTAAATAATGCATCACATAAATTGGTTTTATCAAAAGCAATAAGTTGGTTGTTGTTAACCTTGTTGAATGCCCATGTGGGCAAATTATGGTTTTGGGGCTTCCAAGCAAAGCCTTGCTTCCTCATTTCCCCCATGTGTAATTCCAAAATATATGCCCCATCACCATCTTCCTCCAAATTTGGTTGTTGTCCACCTTGATTTTGTAAGATCTCAACAATGCTACTAGAAGCATTTCTTGCAAATGCAAGAAATTACATTAGTAAGATGAATAACATGCATATGATCAATGAAACTCAAGGAATTTTTCATATAGACTTGAGGCTTGAAGGCTATAGGTATGTCAAATCATTTAAAGGATTAAAGACAAGGACCACCACAAACCAATGAGCACCACATATCACACAACACCACACATACAAATATATTAATTTGTATGCAATATGCATGGGATGAATGGGCATGAAGAAACAATAAACAATAGTCAAGAACAATTAATATTGCAAAATTAAGACAAAATAATGGATTCATGGATGGAGGAGAATTAAAAATTAACATGGAACATGACTATATGATTATTGATCATTTTCCTTCAACTTAGAGGGTGAGATGCAAAAGATTAGAACTTTTTCTACATGTAAATAAAAGTAAAAAAAAACACCATACCCAAATGGACAACTATGAAAACAACCTTACACAAGCTCCAACTCTCAAACTTTCTAAGTTTGAAACATGAACTTGGTGACAATCAATGAAAACCACCACACGAGAAACAAGTTTAATAATAATCGATAAACCTTGATTTAAGTGAAGACAAAAGTTTTCTTTCTCATAGCTTCCATTCAAAGGATCAACAAAAGATTGGTTTGTTTCACTCATGATCACAACAATTAACAAACATAAGACCAGAAGATATAAGACCATAGATTATTAGCTTGCCTCACACAACAAAAACACAAATTTCTAAAAGCTTCATGATGTAAAACTTAAATGTGAGGTTGTGTAACAACAAAATATTTGTAAAAACACAATCCCATAATTACAAATTGAAAAAGAAAACATAAAAGCTTACCCTCTTATTCAAGTTGCTTCTTGTTGAATCAAAACACCTATAAATTCTTTGCTCCGTAATCAATGTGTTACATTGATATGGACCACCATCATGACCCATCTCCTTGGTAATTGGAATGTCACAATCAAGTCTCCCTTCCCAATTGATCCACTAAAAAATGAAAGGTGATATTTCATCATAATCACACCTTTTCCAACCCCTTTCCATAACCTCAAGAAACAAAAGAAATGGCTTTCTAAGCTCTCGATAGTAGTTACTAACTACTACTTCTTTAGAAAACAAAACCATAAACCCTAATGACCATATGACCAAGCATACACGAAATGATGAAGCCAAGACTAATAACCTCAACATTTTGTAAAGTTGGGTCAAGTTCAATTATGGATAACATAAATTTTGAAAAGGCAGGTATGGAGGTGAGGGTGGGTATTGAAAGTTTTGTATTCCCTTGGTACCAACCTTGGGCTAGTCCACGAGCCTGTGAGCATGAGCATGAGTAAGCAAGCATGGACGCATGAGCAGGACCAAATCTTTTTAAAAATATTTTGTCCATGTCAATAGAAAATTAGGAAAATATTCTTTGACATGTATGACATAATCTTTGTTGATGTGGAAGAATATTCTACCACATGTCCATGGATGAATGATCTTTATGGATGAAAATATGGATTAAAAAAATAGATGAACTTTATTATGAATGTTGGCAACACACACTATTTTTGCAAAAATTTGAACAAAAGAAACAAGGTCGAAACAATTTATGTTGGTTTCTTTCAAAATAATTCGACGAATGAAATGTTCAAGTCACATTTTAAAGCCATACTTCATATTGCTTGAATATGAAATATATTCAAGTTTTACAAATCTAAACCATATAAAATGTTAAATTAAATCCCATAGACCCACCAAGAGGTATATGCCAATCCAAACATTAACTGTTCACCATTAAAAAACATGTGCCCATTAGAAACAAATACAATATGAAATAGCTCACGACACTTCACATTGCCTACACTAGTTCAAGTTACTTTTTATTTTCATTCACTCTCTTAACCTCTTGTGTTTAACACGACTTTTACTACTTGCAGAATCAAATTGCATTTTTTTCCTATGCTATTAATTTACCTAATCAATACAACAAGCCTTTATTTTACAATGGCAAAAGGAAAATTGCCACCAATTTTGACACTAAACCCATTGGAATTAATGATTGAATATACACTAATCTCAAGCATATTGGATAAAATATGTGAAATGACAACAAAACCTTGGGAATGTCTAATAGATGACACTCAATTATGCCCTCTTTAGCATTTGCTAGAAATCAGAATGACGCACCCCCAAGCTCCTTAACGGACTCAGATGTGAGTCTAAACTAAAAACAACGGAAAAACAAGGAGTTAGGGCATGTTCCCTGGCTCATAGCATTTTGAGGGGTAGAGAGGTGTGTTGGAGCTCCGGGATGGGACTAGGAAGAATGACAAGCATCAACTACTCACACGGACCTGCACAAAACCAACACAAGGTGGTTAGTGCATAATCGGAGCACTTTTGGTGCTAGGATGAGCCACATCCAAATTCGGACTCACAAGACTCACCACGGCCCAGACTTGGGGAAAGCCACCACCTTCCCCCTTATAGTATACTTTGTGCCTCTCCACAAGGCCCACATCAAAATGACTTTTTGTTTCAGGACTCCCAAGTGGGAGTCCCGAAATTGCCAAAGTTGGGACTCCTACTACTTTGGGGCCCCATAACTTTGTGTGCAAACCTTATATTAAGATGAGGTCTAAAACAAAGTTATAGCCTTCGTTGAGAGCTTTTCAATGGCATGTTGCACATCACTTTCACACAAGGAAATTGAGGTGATTATTGACTTTTAGTGGTCGGGAGTCAAACTGCCAATTTAACTCCCGGCCCTTCTTTTGGCCACAACTTGTGTTTCAGATGTCCAAATGGGTCATGCGAGCTCATTTATACATCTACGTTTCAATAGCTTTCTAATTTCATGAAGAATTCCTTGAGCCATTGGGTTTTGACCCTTGCAATCACTCTCTGAACATTCAAGAGTCCACCGGGACTCCAACTCCCAACATGGGAGTTCATTTGGGAGTTAAAGGTTCTTTCTTTCAAACTTTCCTACACTCCTAGGGGCATGAGAATGCAACTCCTAGGCTTATTCTTGGCTCACACCCTTGCAAGCCCTTTGCCTTAGTCATGAGCCCAAGGCTAAGGTTGCGACACAAAACATGGGGAATAAAATGGAAAAGAACATTCAACAAAATAGATGAATGGGCAACTTGGCGATGGGCAAATGCGAAGATAGACAGATAAAATCTTGCATTATTGAAACAAACTGTAAACATTTTGAAGGAGGATATGGAAGACTACCACTGGGCGATCTTTACACATGCCGTGAAATTTTTAAAGAACACACAAGTTTGAAAAAGTTGATTCCAAAACATTTTTTCACAAGTTTATTCAACAATTTGTTGATAAAGGATTTAGTAACCCTTGGAAACCTACTATCAACAAAATTCTTGAAACCTCGAAGATGACTTTATGCAACTCCAGGTAGCTAAACTTAATTGCCACAAGATCTAAGGAACAAAGTTTTAAAACAACCGGTGAATCATCAGATGACAAGGTCGGCCCCAAAACCATGAAATGTGTATGATAATTGAAAGAAATGATGAATCAACAATTTAAGGAGAAAGAATAATAACATTGTTTACAATAAACTGTGGAACAATACAAATATTAAAATGAATATTGGTTAAAGTTGAATATTGAAATTGATTATTAGAAAAATCGAATGTTAATGTTAAGACAAAAAATCATAAATAATATGAGAAACAAACATTAAAAACACTCATGGGCACCACTAGATGTGAATATGTTCATGATGGTAAAAATAAGAGATTTCAAGACTATAGATGTAAAGATGCAAGCAGTCATTGAATGATGGGGGTATTCTAATTGCTTGCAAGATTATAAGATATATGGGACAATGATGAAAATGTTTATTACAAAGTTTTTGAACAACTAGCCACAAAAACAATGTATAGGTATGGAGGATGTTCACATGGAAATAGACTAGGCCATCAACCTAACCATGTGGATTTCATAGGGCGAAAAATGCATTAAATTGAATACCTCCAATATGTGTAATCTCCAATTCCAAGATTTATAATACATATCAATTAAGATATGTACTTGTTTAGATTGTTGACACAATTATTTAATTATTCTCACTACATATTTAAAGATCTCTTGTACATCCAAATATCAATTGAAGCTTGGAAAATGTTTTGAGTGTTTCACAATTGATATGAAGCTTTGTGTAGGAATGCAATGAAATAAAGGAATAACAGTTGCCAAAGGCCATGAATTGGACACATGCAATTTGAACTTTGGATTGTAGAAATAAATAAATAAATTAGAAAAATATTTTTTAATAAAATTTTATTATGAATACATGATTTACATATTATCATAAAAAATTGGAATTAATCTAATGAGTGAAAAATACGTATAATGACTTTTAACCTTTTGTAACCACTGCTTAAAATCTATATAAAAATAACTTTAAAGCAAATTTGACACTAAAAGCATAATTTGAAAATATTTTTTAATGAAATATTTTGGGATTTTAAAAATATACACCTTAACATAATAATATTAAAATAATTTAAAGATATTTAATGTTTTTTTGAAAGACATATTAAAAATATTTTAAAAATATTTTAAGAATAAAGTAGTGGTTTAAGGGGCCACGTGTGGTTCCTAATAATGTGGTTAGACCCCGAAAATGGTGTTTAGTTTTGTTCCATACAAAGGTTCTATGTAGTAACTCACTAGAACTTGCTCTATTTTTACCTTAACATTTTTACCCCTAATTTAGCCAAATTGGCATATACTAATAGCGACATTAGCTGAAGCTTGGCATATGTGTACAACTGTAGTGCACTACAAAGTTGGCATCTACACTCAAGTGTTGTGTGCAAAACATCAAAGCTGTAATGCTGCACCACACATGTGCATTGTGCATTGATTGAACTACGAGGTTGGTGACAAATGCAAAAACACATACGACCTTGTCCAACAAGATCCAAGCCAAAAATGTGGATGGCTATGATTTTATCAAGGAAATTTTTGACATATAAATTTCAAATTCCCCTACCCTACGCATAGCCGATGTACCCCTACCTACTACCACATGTGACATCAGTTTGACCAATAAAAATACCCTATATTGCCACCTCATCCCTGTCCAAGATAGAAATTTGACTTGTAGGGACTGTAAAAGTTGCCAAAAATGAGTCATTGTACCATGCATTCACCTACATGTCATGCCATTTTAAACCACCTTAGGTGATTATGGAGGCATTGTTGATAGGTGATTAGTTTGTCACAAGACCAGATTATTTAAAAATTCATATGTTTTGGGGTAGTGGCATTAATGTTTTTCAATGCACCAAGATTGGCATTACAAAATAAATCCATGATAACTGTGCATTTAATTTTCTAGGGATCCATTGTATGGCCCATCTCACCAATTTGGTAGTGCAAACATTTTAAAGTTTACCTTTGGTCATTTGCCTTGAAAATATATTATAGACCTTGTACAACTATTTTGCACATTCAATTAAGAGGCATTTAAAATGTACAAAACTTATTGAGATCTTGGAAACAAAGGGTAACAAAATTCTCTAACAAAGGGTAACAAAATTGATTCAAGAATTGGAAACAAGGTTTCCAATTGATGGTGTCATGGATGTTTTTGGGATTATGTATCCTTAATATTGGTTACAACTAGATTATGAAATGTCTTTCCCAAAACACCTTCAAATGATTAAAAACCAACATTTTAATTGATTAAATCTAGTTGGTGGATGGGGTGGAGACCTTTGTGTTGGAGGTCTTGAATGTTGGTGACCTTGATAGCCAAATAGGGCATGTTGACAATGAAATTGAATGCAATAATGTGCATGGCTCCATATTTTGAGATCAATTCTTTAACCATAATGTGGTGTTTGGTCATAATTTGGTCATAACATCTTGAACATTTGTTTGTAGTTTTCTTAAATGTGAAGTTGGTTGAATTGGCTTTGGTGTAGATAGTAGATAATGTGGAAGATGAAAGGTGCCTTTTTATGTTGGTTTTTATGAAGTCAAAACTCCACAACAAGTTCACTATCCATATGCCACTTGTTGTGCGCATGTTTGCATAATGGTTTTACATTTTGCACAATTTCCCATATGTAGAATGCATTAAATAGTGGAAATTTTAAGTGGCAACCATGTTAAGATAAAAAACTTAAAAATAAAGCTAGATAGAGCTCCCAACACATCTTAAATTTAGCCAGTTTATCACCCAACACCCTTCAATTTTGGCCTCATTGGCTACTTTGCAAAAATGAAAACATTTAGATTATTCACTTGAAGATGTACATGGTCAAGGTTTTTTTAATGCAGAATTTGTAGAATATTAAGAACTATGAACTTTTCAAGTTAAAATAGTGAACTATAATAGGCCAATCAAAATGGCATATTGCAAGGGAAAAAAAACAAAAAAGGAGAACTTGGGAGACCCAGCCCTCTAACTAATAGAAATCATAATAGGCACCCCAATAAAATATGCCCCATAAAACATTTGGCAAGGAGGTGATATTGTGGGCTCTCACCCTCCTCTTTGTTATGAAACTTGAAAGTCCAAGGGAAAATTGCAGTGCTGGGGTGTGTAAATGGTGAGGTATATGGGAAGCCATGGATATGAATTCCACGTGTGATGATTGAATGGGTGAACTCATCAAACTCATTATTTGGGACCTATTGTTTGCACAAGATGAAACGCTATTTTTTTCATATTTTGTCTTGTCCTATTTAGTGGGGGCAACAAAGGGCTAGAACCTCAATTCTGTGCCTGCAGTTTAACTCCTGTCAGTTTATGTTACAGTGACCAAAACAATGAAAGTTAAGTGAACGGATATTGTCTTGGTACCTAAGCTACTTGTATTTTGTTTTGAAATCTCCACACAATGTTGTATCACAGAGTTTGTCAGTGTGATTTGAAATTTGTCAGTGCACAAATTTGAAGTTTACAGTGTACCCTCTTGTTTTTCTTAAGGTAGGTATGTCCACTATATCTCAGATCTTTGTTTTTGAAAAGTGAGACACAAAGGGTTCAAAAGCCTCAAATACTCTTACTTCATGTGTGGCCAAAGTCAGAATGCTCAAGGTTCAATGACTTTTGGGAGCAGAGTTTTATATTGAGAGGAAAAAACATAGACCACCTGAACAATCAACCTTGAAAAGGCAGCACTCCACATATAGTTCACCTCGACTGGAAAAAGTTTGAACTTTGGTATGCAATAGTCTAGTTAAGATTTGTTGACAACACTTTCACAATTGTAAATTTCAAGAAGTTACACATCCAGATACACTAACTACTCTCTTGTGGGTTGGAGGATGATGTGATACAGAAAATGAGTTTCATTCTTTACCCATCTTAAACTGAAGCAGTTTGATGCAAAACAAATTAGATTGTCAAGACCATACAGTGACACTCGTGCCATATGCCATTTATCAAGCTCATGAATTTGGAGTTCAAAATGGAAAAATTCCACAATAAAAGAAGGTCGTACCATTCTGAGCAATTGAGTCCCTGAGTCTGGATGACACTGGAGGAAGCTCACCCAAATCCAAGAAGTCTCAAATTCTGTAGGCCACAAAAAGGATGTAGGGTAGATAGGCCGGTAAGTGAACACTTGAGAACTCAAAGGAGGTTAAGTCCTCACGTATTGTTCCTCTGCTTCTGAAGCCCAAAGAAACTTTGTAGCGCTCCACCTAGTGCTTTGAAGGCTAGAAAAATTGCTCAATTCGGTAAAGGAATGAGGGAAGATCTGGGGTGTTTGATGTAAGGGGGTTTTGTGTTTGGTAATGGGTGAATTAAAACAGATTAGGATTTTAAGCTTAAAATCTTTGATCATTGCATCTTTACCTCTGGAATACAAAGAAGTTTTGTAAAACCCTAGTTGTCACACCCATCAGGTTTTAAATCACTCAAAACAGACTAAAAATGATGAAGACATAAAGCTGGAACTAGAGAGGAGTCTAGAGCTATATTTTCAAATTTTTGGAAGCAAACTAACAGTCATCCTCTTCCTGTGATTTCCACTCTGCTCATTTACTTATAATGCTCAAAGTACATTTGTAGCCCTCCAGTTTCCACCCAATGCTGGAAAAATCACTAAATTTAGTTAGGGAATGAGGAAAATTTTGGAAAGTGTTCGGTGATGGGCGGTTCTACCTTAGAAGTCCTGGAGATATATGGACTGGGTAACTCGCAAGAGCTGGCTGGTTGCTGGACGTAACCAGCATATTAAGTGCTGAGCAGGTTACCCATTTGAAGTCACACCTATATTACCTAGGTGGAACTGTGTGTAGGCACAGTGCAGTCTAATGTGTGATATGATCGGGCCATAGATGTCCAATGAGGAAGAGACACATCAGCATGACACCTCTAAAGCTGGTTATATCTTCGAACTTGCTCTCAAAACTAACGTGTCTTGTCCAAGTAGTTTCATTCATGTGAGCGCCCACAAGGAAACCAAGCAAAAGGAATTTACCAAAATTAAGGAGGAACCCAATAATAGGCTGCCAGACCAAACATGGAGTCCTAGGCTGAATGAAGAAGGTTCAAAGCTGCCTTCAGTAACTAGAATCCTTTTGGGACTAAGGTATTATGGATATGATTTAGCAAGCTTGTGCAGAAGGCCTTTCAACAACCATAAGCAGTAAGCAGTTAGCACACAGTCCACACTTCCCTTCCTAGTTTGACCCCTAGAACTTCAGTGTTCTGCAAATCTGCACAGTGTTGGCTGGCTATTGCTTTTAAAAATAACCTCTGGGTAGGTATTTTGAATGTTTGAGACCACCGGTTATCAATATCAATATTTTTTGACTTTCAGGTAGTTTATCGAAACATTTGGGTATTACCCATTAGTTATGTCAAAACACTTATTTGAGAATGAAACCTTGCGCATAAGAGGCGGTTATCTAAAACAATTGGAGTAAATCAGTAACTGGGGTTAGTACTTTGATAGTGAAATTGATAACCGCTGGGTTGAATTTTTAATTTTTTGAGATATTGATACCCTGTGTGGTCCAAGAATAAAAATTAATCTATCCAGTGGGTTATGACAAAACAAAACCGGCCAACAGGGGTCTGCACTGGACTTTAAAGAATGACGAGTGTATACATAATCAACCATATTAAACGAAGGAGATATGTGGCAGGTAAGAATTTAATTGGAATCCAAGGTCAAAGGCAAAGTGTATTTGAATCCTAATCATATTTCATATTGCATTTAAGTGCATTTGTGTGACCTGGATCCCATATCTAGCTATTTAATGCCAAGGTACTTTGTCCTGTATTAATTATGTCGCAGAATGAGAGCTTTGTTTTCAGCTCAAAATCCATATTGCTTCATTCATCACAACACCCTCTACTAAATAAACTAGTCTAGGTAGCTGAAGACTCAAAAAGACTCAACTTTCAACACTAAATGAGTGAGCTAGTTTGTCACCCTGTGAAGTTATTTCGAACTTCAAACCCAACATTATCAATTTGCTTGTTTAAGCAAATGCCCCTTGTGTCCAATTTTCATGATTATTTTTGTTTGATAATTTCCACCTCATACATAAGTGTTGGTTTTGAAATACCTGACCTGATTTGAGCCTGTAGTATAATGTCAAGGTAGATTGTCTAACTTGTGAGAAAATTGTCTAACTTTATTTCCAAGGGTAGACCAAAAACACAAGTATTAGGGAATTGTCCAACATAGGGAGTTTTGAAACATTCCTAGGGAGCCTCCTCACAAGGAAAGTTGAATTATGCTATCCAGAAGGGTAATATGAACTAATCTCAAAGAGGAAGTTGATAATTTTTCGTTAGTTGGAAAGCACCTATTGGGGGAAATAAATTTTCCTTTTGACATTGATTCTAAGAGGGATTTCTAAGAGAGATAATCTGAAAGCTTTCCACATTGCACACAGGGAGTTAAATGAAAACTTGTATTTCATCAAAGCAATACCGAGCCCATTAACATCTTGTTGAGTGTCTGCAAAGTGTATACCAGATAGGTATGGTCTTTGTCCAATTCTTAAACAGTTTCACACCTTACCAGTTGGTTATGAAACTTACCCCTGACCATTGTTTATAACCAATCATGTTCTCAATAACTGATCAACACTGATTATTGACTTGATACTGCAAATAGGTGAACAACACACTTTGAATGCATATAATTCAGATCTTAATACAAACTGAATCCTGAAAACCATTGACCAAAACTTCAGTGGTGAAGCAAGATTCAAGGGAATAATTGTTGATCATCCTTGAATAGCTTCTGCAGTAAATTTTATTCTAATCTTGGTGTGACTTAAGTAACTCATGTGCAGGTAATCTTTGCTTAAAATTGTTTCAAAGTCCACACATCTGATCTTCATGTTTACTGCAATGATAAGTTATTGGCAGAAGCCAATTTGTTTGGAATTGACAGAGTGTGAATTAGATGGCCCACTCCACCTCTCTGCTAATTAATTAAGCCCGGATTAGCATGTGCAAACAACCAGCTTATGGCAGGCAAACATTGGGTGGGCCACACAACACATGACCACCTTGGGTGGGTAGCGGTGGGAAGGCCACTGCTACTATAATGGCAAGTTCCAGGGATGGGCCAGAGCAGTGAAACCAGTGGGCATTTGGGAACATGGAGGAGGTGGGTGTGAGCACTGTTGCACTACTAGTCGTGGTGGACGACTATGCTAGTGACTGCTTTTCCTGGAATCCTGTTCCCTCACCCCCCTCACAACCCCACCGGTCTCCTGGCAAGAGCTGCTGCAGCAGGTTGTTGCCAGAAGGAATAGGACAAAACCACAAACATGGCTACAGTCAGTAGCTGTTGCCCTTGCGTTGGGCAGCTTGGTTAGGGGGAGGGGGAGGGGGGGAGGGGGTTGTGGTATATATATTGGCAGGTCATGGACTATCATGGCCTGATGAACAGAAAAACAAACTGACCAAATTGAAAGATTTCAAGTTATGTGCAGAGACACACACAACTGATCTGTGCAGGAGTTCCCAAAAAAAGATAAATTTAGTGATCTTTGTTGCCATCAGATCCAGACCAAGATCCCATCTGCTGCGGCTGTTGGCTGCTAAATCTACAGATTGTAATTCTTTTCCCAACTTCTCCCAATATTGAATTCCCCCCAAGACACACATGCTCATAGTTGAACAAGTTGAGAAAGCTCATATGAATGAACCTGGCATTTCACATCCGTATGGGATGGTCAGTTTCAGGACGCAAGTGTCAAAATTAATCAATTTAGGTTACAAGTCATTTAGGCACTTAAAATTACAGTTTTAAGATTTGGCACATGGGGTTATCAAATATTTGGATTTGATTTTTTATGTCTCTTGAGATTAAAAAATAAAGATATAATTCTAATTTCAGAATTTTTTTGTCTCCCCTACTTTTTAGGTACAAAGAGTCCTTTCTTCTCTTATGGAATGTGAGCTATAGCTGACATGAGGCAACATGAACCAATTTTCATATTTTCATTGCTCCAATTTGAAAATATTCATCTATATGGATTATACAATTTTTATACAATTCATCAAAATTCCTATGAAATTTCTGAAAATTCTCCTCATTCAATTTTTTGGTTAATTTCTACCAAATTTGACAAGAAGATAGGATATATATTCTAGGCTATCAAATCCTCATTCAAACACTTTCCTTTTTATTACTGGAGAAATTTTGCCAAAAGTGAAAATAAAAATAGAAATATGAAGTGATTTTTGAAAAAAATCGGCAACTTTATTTCACTAAGTAGCCAAAAATGTAGAACAATGATTGAATGATATGCACTTCATATCTGGCTTATAGCCAGATTTGGCTAAATCTTTCTATGGATGACACTTTCGTTATATCTTCATATGGCTGCATCGCAAAATTCCAATTTAAAAAACATTCAACTAGAACAGTGCTTTTTTGGGTAAAATTTCCTATTTTTCGACCTGAAAAATATGATTTCGACATGCAGAAAGGATTTATGTAACAAAGAAAGGCCCAAATGTGCCAGATTTTTATTTATTTATTGGCCTGATTTGGATGACAGGTTCTAGCAGGTAGCCTAGATATAAAAGGATCTTGCTTTTAAAAAGTTTCATATCTGGTCTGTAGCCAAATTTGGCTAAATCATCTTGTCAGATGATCACCAATTTGCCTACATCATAAAATTGAAAAAAAATCATCTTTTGCTCAAAGTTTGTGAAATCTGTGGCAGCAAAAGTGTTTAGGAGCCGATCATCTAGATCATGGCAGTTAACTGAAATCTACACAGCTTTGAAACTAAACTCACTCTCACAAGCTATTGGTTATCTAGAAGTTCTTACTTACATGAGCTGGACCGCTGGTCCTTGAACAGACTACATGAGTCCCATGACTGGGATTCGACTCAATCTCTCTCTTGGATCTCCTCCCAACATCCGGCCTGTTATTAAGTTCGTTTGCACTTAACTTTAGATTGCAGTAAGCATGGTGACTTATAAGCAATGATTTTCTTATTGGCAAGTTTTCACCGTATTTCTAACTGAAAAATATGATTTCACATTATAGAAAGGATACTTTATGAAAAAAGCCTGAATTTTACTAGATTTTATAAAAATTCCAAATTGTCAGAATTTTATGATTAGTTCCAATAGGTAGCCAAGAATGTAGGAGGATTCTTCATAAAAAAAGCTTTCATATCTGGCACATACCCAGCCATATTTATTATTATTTTTCTCCAGGATGATGATTACTTTGGGTACATCACAAAATTGGCAAAAAAAAACACTGCTTATAAGGGGTTTGCTTTTTATCAAAATTCTGAATTGGCAAAATTCTAGTGTCTTTTAGAGTTTTTTGGTCACCAGATTTGGAAATTTTAAAAAAACCTCGAAATTATATCCTAAGTTCTAGAAAGTAACCAAAAATGTAGAAGGATGCTAGATTTTTTTTACTTTCATATTTTCTTATCGCCAAATCTGGCTAAATCATATATGGATGATCCACTTCAGCTACATAACACAATTGAAAAAACACAAACCCTGCTTATAAGTAAGGTAACTAGTAAACTAATAAGTCATAAGGTTGACTATTTAAGTGCTGTAACTTGTTGGGAGTTGAATTAGGTGTTTTCTGCAGACCGCAGCAAGCATTGAATTCATTACCAAAATACTGTAATTCACTGACACAAGGATTCCATTAACTTACAGTTTGTCTTACTCTTCAAATATCCAACAATGGCTCTTACCCAGGTAAGTCAGTTGCAACGGAGTCTGCTGCAACCGTCCGTCCTGCTGCTGCCACCGCACACAATCTAGCAAGTGGTCGTTCCGTTACGACGTTAGCAAGCTACAAAGTAGTGGTCATCTACTAGGTCCAGAACGCAAGTGGTTCATTCTGGACTACCCACCACTTGCAGCATGAAGGATGGATGGTAAGTGATCAGGAAACAGTTCTCCGTTGGGTTCCAGAGCTAACCATGGTGATTGGTTCAGTTGCAGTTTCGTAATAGGTATCTATTGATGTTTGTAGGTATATAGGAAATCCAGCCCATAGAACACGTGGCTACTAGGTAATGAGATTACTAGGTGAACAGATGGTTTAAACTTTAGCAAGCCTCATTTTTATTGGTAAAATTTTGTTAAAAAGAGAGAAAGGAAATCAAAAAATTGAAAATGAGGTGATTTTGGAAGTTTTTAATTGCCAAAAGTGAGTGAAAAACAGTAAAAGTCATCAGATTTTTATATTTGGTTTTAGCGTCTATTAAAAAAAATTAAAATAGAAAGATGATTTTAAAAAGTTGTAATTCATATTTGTTTTATATAACCATATTTGGCTAAATCTTTCTAAGGATGATTAGCACTTTGACTACAAACAATTTATAAATAAAAAAAACAATACTACTTACCTAGTAGTCACCTATTTTGTACTTACATATATGACCTACTTCTTATAGTTATAAAAGGAAAGCAAATTATTAACTCAATTTAGGGATGAAAACACATTACGGTCAGGGACTCGTAGTCGGTCCTTATTTACATATAGTCGTAGTTGTAACTATCTATCCTCTAGCCCATAGATAAATAATCGACTATAGTTGACTACATAGTCGACTACTCTGGCCTTGAATTAGTCAATTGTAGACTGTTGTCGTTTACTCATTGCAAGCCCTCTTCTGAGCGATGGCAGACCCATTCGCATCGTGTTGTTGTTGGATGTCACAAGCTGCTGATTTCAACATCGCTACTATCTCCATGCTTTCGTTTGTTTCGTCATCTTCGACATCACCATCAAGATCAAAGTATTTGATGATGTTTGCAGTCGCCTCAGTTGCATCCGTTACTGACTTCAATGACACAATCAAGTTGTTGACCATGAATAGGTCTTTGCTTTCCATATCTTTGATAAATGCCTTGTTGAATGCCAAGATTAACAACATCTCAAACTTGGCGTTGCCCAGGTTCTGCCGAAACGCATTGTCAATGTGCTTATAGACCGAGAACACGTGTTCCTGCAAGTCGTTGGAATCAGGTGCGTCAAGGTGTCGCGCTGCGATGCGCTTTGCGAGGCGGTGATGCACACCGTTCTTGCGCCACCACTGTGACACATTGACGACCTCGCTAACGTAGATCCAGTTGTCTGAGCGGACCTTGCTCTTGTCGATTTCATCCAACTTTTGTTCGTTCAAAAGCCATGCCAACCAGTCCACCTTTAGCAAGATCCACTCCTTGAAGGCTTCGTTCGCCAAATCACTTGGAGTCGCTGTGTTGAGAGCAGCACTTGCTCTACTTTCAATGTACTGGTTAGGTGAACCAACATTGACCATGCCGAACACATCGTCATCGTTGCAAATTTGTACATCAATGTCATCATCGTCGAGCGGCACATTACACATCGCGTCGGGCTCGGGTGGTCTGAATGAGCGCGTGGCCTCGTCAACAAGAGCAAACTTGAAGAGCTCTTTGGCATTGTCAACATTGTCCTTGTACCCGGCTGCACATAGCCATGGCAGGGCCAGTGTTAGCATGACCGGGTCGCATATCATGGCCACCAGTTG
>Ga0116227_10001759_pt1 | contig 49099 bp, 47 predicted proteins | sample S1TSphgellanicum_FD_89693 | JGI IMG/M metagenome (GOLD analysis project Ga0116227, IMG submission 89693) | Host-associated microbial communities from peat moss isolated from Minnesota, USA - S1T2_Fb - Sphagnum magellanicum MG | ecosystem: Host-associated > Plants > Peat moss > Unclassified... | reverse complement strand
TTTTGGTGTGAAATTGAACGTTTGCAAGATGACCAGTCCCCAGGGGATGGATGAATTGTTCTGGGGAAGAGACCATGAGGATGTCAATGACTGGGCGGAGAGGCTCACCATGGCGGCTGAGGTGCGCGATCTAAATGCGAACAAACTCTTCGAGATTGCGAAGTTGAATATGAAGGGTAGAGCCAAGGAGTGGTTCAAGAGGATGCAACCTGCACCAGCCGATTAGCCTGAGTTGAGAACTTTGATCGTACAAAAGTATGGCAATGTGGACGCCGATGACATCAAGATGAAGCTTGATGCCATCAAGCAAGAACCCAAAGAGCGGGTTCAAAAATACTTTGAACAACTTGATAGACTGTTTCAGAAGGGAAGGATACAAGACGCCGAACAAAGGAGAAGGTTTTTGGCCAGATTAAGGCCTGAAATTTGAAAGTTATGTGTGGTGAGGACGTTCACCGACATTGAAGAGCTGGTGAGCGCTGCCACAGAGTTCGAGAGGGTACTAGGTGAGCTTGGAGAGATTCCATTCGAACCACTAAAGGAGGAGCAAGAAGAAGGAGTTGGAGAGACGATGATGGAAAAGCAGGTTGCTGCTTTAAACAACACATTCATTAATTTTTTGAAGGGGAATGTGTCGAATCCTATCGCAACATCCACTTCCACCATGTTCGGAGGGTGCCAGATCTATAAGGGAAGAGACCATATAGCCATTACATGTCCAAGATTGAATGAACCATGGCCGAAATGTGCCAAATGTGGCCTGTCTCATAGGACAGAAAATTGTGGGATAAAATGTTCCTTTTGTTCAGGTCTAGGACACTCAGAGGAAAGGTGTTAGAAGAGACCCAAGGGTGCGAAGCCACATTCTGGAGCAGCAAACTTCCTGGAAGTGTTGCTGAATGACGAAGAGGCGACTCTGCAACAACTCAACAAGCTGTGTGGGGATGAGAACATATTCTCATACACTCGAGTACCCAGGAGAAGAATGCTTGTCGAAGTGGCATCGACAGGTACTGGGCCATCTTCTAAAGCTGAAGGAGAGAACACAGGGATGAATCAGGAGAATTCTATCAGGTCAAAAATTTTGTCCCATTTCATCAAAGGAAAAGTTTCAATGACACCCATGGAAACAATGCTGATGATACCGGGAGAATTGGAACACCTAGAAAATCTAGTAAAGGTGGCTAGAAAGAAGAAGGATGCAGAAGCTGCGAATAATCAGGTGTCTATGGTTTCAGCAGCTCCAACGTTTAGACGAATCTGCATCAACAAAACGCAAAGGAGTAAGACACTCCACTTGTCGGTGGAAGTGAATAACTATCTGGTGGAGGGACTTGTAGACACTGGAGCATCGATGTCTGTCATGGCGACTGTAGTAGTTCGAGAATTAGGACTAATGCACTTGGTTTCTGGGTCTGAAACTTACAAGACTGCGTCAGGAGTTGTCACGCAGGCTCTTGGTCACATTGATGAAGTACCGGTCAAGGTTGGAGGTGTGCAGTGCACCATGACGTTCATGGTGGTGGACATAGACAGCTATGACGTACTGCTTGGACTTGATTTGCTGATCAAAATTGGAACAATTGTTGATGTGGAGCGAGGAATGATCCAAGTGAGGCGTGGACCAAGAACTAAGGTGGAAGTATTGCCATTAACCATGGTAAACATGCTGCAGAAAACGGATTCGGAGACTATGATGTAAGAAGTTGCTGCTACTCTGGCAAACACGCATCGCGATGGAAAATCAGACGCGATCATCAGACAACCATCTTTGTGTGAGCACCTTGCAACTGGATGGACGGATGCATGGGTATCAGATTCAGACTCTGATGCAAATGAAGATCGAGAAGGCGGGCTTCAACTGGAAGAGCCAGTTACTGACGAGTCCAAGTTTGGCAACACTGAACTTGAGGATTTGGTAGTGTTGGAAGGACCACAGCAGATGCTGCAGCTGACATTGCAAGAGCAAGCCGATGATTTCATGAAAGAGGAAATCATAAATGTTGACGACTATGCCAATTGGATCAGGTGGGTTTCAGATGCGGAGCAAGGAAAGCAAGCTCTCCCTGGAGCCGCGAATTGTGCAGAGGTACCTGTACTGCTACAGGTTCAGCAAGTGGACATTGCTGACTCCCATGACGGGTTAAGGAAGTAGTTGGCATTATCGAACAACCGGATGGTGAGTTCAAGGTGGGAAGAAATTTGCTAGAGGATTCGAATTGATCAGAATTTGGATGCAAAGAAGGGACAACAATTCTAGGGAGTGTTAGAACGATATCAGGATGTGTTCGTTTGGAACAAAGGAGAGTTGGGTTGCTGTACTATCAGAGAACACTCCATAGACACACAAGGATTTCCACCTTGCAAGGTAGCTCCTGGTCGATTGTCATACTGGGAAGAGGCAGAGGTGAAAAGACAAATTAATGTGTTGGTGGAGTTGGGTAAGATGAAGCCGAGTGATTCGAAGTACGTTTGTTGTGTGACCCTGCCAGTGAAGAAGGACGAGAGTAGGCGATTTTGTGGAGATTACTGACCACTCAATTTACAGACTCGGCGCGATTCATTCCCCATGCCTCTTGTTGACGATGTGATTTCCCAGCTGGGGAAATCTGCTTGGTTTACTACATTAGATTTGTAGTCAGGATTTTGGCAAATCCGAATGGCTCTTAAAGATATGAAGAAGACGGCATTGGTTACCAAGACTAGATTATATGACTGGACGGTTATGCCTTTCGGTCTCAAGAATGCGACCACTTTCACGAGAACAATGTCTCTAGTTTTCCGGGAATTAGGAGACAAGTTCCTGAAGGCGTTTGTGGATGATCTGAATGTCCACAGCGAAAATTGGGAAGATCATCTACTACACTTGGAAGCTATACTCTCCAAGCTCAGGGAAGTGAACTTGAAGCTCAATCCAGGCAAATGCTGTTTCGCTGCTGAGAGTATCGTGTTCTTGGGCTATGTGGTCAGTAAGGAGGGTGCGAAGCCAGATCCTTAGAAGATTGACGTAGTGTTGCGTTTTCCTGAACCGACGACGGCCACCAGTGTTAGGTCTTTCCTGGGACTGACGGGGTACTATCGGAAGTATGTACGAGGATACTCAAGGTTGGCTGGTCCGTTGTTTGAATTGACAAAGAAAGACGTTGCGTTTGTATGCAATCGGGATTGTCAGCAGGCGTTTGATTTTTTGAAGAGAGCACTTGTTGATGTTCCCATACTGGTATGCCCAGGCTTCTAGAGGCCATTCTGCCTCAATGTGGATTGGTTAATCAAAGGTGTTGGTGCCGTCCTGTCACAGAAGGAGGGTAGGTTCGAAAAAGTGGTGGCGTATGCCAACAAATTAGGCCTGACGAAGATGCAAAGGAAATTTCACCCCATGGAAGGGGAGTGCTATGCATTGATCTGGGGCATCATGCATTTTAGGCAGTATTTGCACAAAAACCATTTTACTCTGTGAACAGACCATAAGCCGCTCGAATGGTTGGCGACGGTGTGAGACACACATGGCAGGAGAGGTAGATGGATCGATATGCTGCAGGATTTCGGCTTCAAAATCCTGCATCGACCAGGCTTGAGACATACAAATGCAGATGCTTTGAGCAGGAACCCAGTAGGGCAGGCCACGGATGATGATGACTTTGGTGAAGAAATCCGAGACGTTGGAAGTCCGTCGACTGACACGCCTAAAAGAGAAGGGGAGGCTCCCTTGATCCAGACTGGCGAAGGAAGAGAATGGCTCGGCGATAGGAGAAAGGACAGAGAGTGTGTACACCAGCAGCTGTATATGGTCAACGTGGTGTCGGAGGAAGACCATACCAAGGAGTCTGAGCTATATGAGGCAGAAGTTGCAAGGAGGAGTGAGATTGTGCAGGGCGAAGGTGTGGGAGTGATGCTGAAGAGGAGGAGACCCCAGTGCTATGACAGGCAACAACAATTGGAGCTAGTGTTGGCCGCTCAACTACTATATGAGCCCGGTGAATGTGACTTGGCTGCTGCAGGTTTGGATGAAGGGGACGAATGGGGCGCAAGCACAACACACCAGGATATATGGCAGGATGCGACCTGTATGGACTTGCTGCAAGGAGGCACGTTACCAGACACTATTGATCCTGGGGAATCTAAGAGAGCAAAGAAGAGGATATCGAACTACCACTGGCATGATCAATCACTCTACTTCAAGGACTTGCTTATACCAAGGCCAGAAGACCGCATGGGACTAATAGTCCAAATGCACAAAGACCCCATGCTGAGAAGAAAGAACTATGGCAGAGGTTTGTAGGAGGTACTTTTGGCATAATCGAACTGAGGATGTGAAGACTATGGTAAAGATATGCCAACAATGTCAGATGGTGAGAAGAGTGGGGAGTATACGCTCTGAAGATGAGGAGTTAAAAAGCATACCCGTATGTGATCTGTTTCATAGTGTGGCTATGGACACTGCATGACCATTGCCTGAAACCAAATTAGGAAACAAGTACATACTGGTGGCAATCGACCATTATTCCAAATGGTGCGAGGCCAAGGCAGTTGCTGATCATGGTGCTAAGACTGCGGTTAGGTTTCTGGAAGATGACATAATCTGCAGGTATGGAGTCCCCAAGTTCGTGCTCACTAACAATGGTGGGGTATGGGTTGCAGAATTCGAGGTGATGTGCAAGGACTACGGCATCCAGCACTAGCACACTGCACCCCAGTGGCCTTAGTGTAATCGGATGGCGGAGCGCTTAATCCAGACCATCAAGCACGGCATTACTGTGCTTGCTGCAACACCAGAAAGTGTAGATTGTTGGGACGAACATCTGGTTAAGATATTGTTTGGGTACAGATGTGGGATACAAGCTAGCACCAGGTTTTCACCCTTCATGATCTTGATAGGTCAAGCACTTCGATTCAGGGCTGATAATTACTTGCATGTTCTAACTGTTACGACTGATGATGATGTTGATGTTGAAGTGGCTGCAGCGCACTTTCTGTAGAAAGTGAAGCTCATAGCGAGCATCCACGAAAATGTTTTGCTCAATGTGGAACAAGCGTAGCAGAAACAGAAAAGGACCTATGCCACTAGGAAAGGTAAACATACTTTTGAAAGTCTTGTTGCAGGTGAAACGATGGTCAAAATGAAGAAACCAGGGAGGAAAAGAGCCTTGGCTGCAAGCTGGGAAGGCCCATATCGATTCGTTGGGCACGTAGATGGGAAGGGGAATTTTGATTTTGAGGAAGGCAGTTAAATGTGCATCGTCCAGGATGCAAATGGACGCCAATGGGAGAGGCCTCGCAGAGACCTTCAGATCTATCACGTGTTGCGAGAGTAGATGAAGTTGAGGGACTCGACTTTTTAAAGAACGAAGGGGTTACATATGTGACCGGACAATAGGTCACCGAGCTAGTGTGAACATGGCCTGTTAGTTGAGTTGATTTTGTAGCCGTCAGTGTTTTTGGCTGCGCGGATCTCTCCATTACTAATGCAAAGAATGCATGGTGGCTGCGTCTGGATATGCTGTGAAATCGGATCACATGCAAGTGAAGTGGCGCGGATTATGACGGAGTGGAACTGCATTGATGAGCGGGAATGGATGGAGCGCCGAATGGAGGGTAAGGAGCAAGGAACGAAGGCAAAAGGGGGACGAGAGGAAGAGGCGGTAGAGCAGACAATTTTTAGAGACTTAGCAAGCTATGGTGTGAGGAGGACAGTTCATGGTTGATGAGCATAGAGATGCACAGATAGACAGAAAACAAATTTTTTGCTCTGGCTAGTTGTTGAATTTTTCCGCTGCGCCAACGATTTAGCTGGAGAGTTAACTGTGACCTATAGGATCAGCTGAGAAGCATCGGAGACGAGGTGTGTTTGTCTTTTGATGCATGCCTTGTAGCAAGGATGTCTGTACCCTGGACCTTTTATGAATGAAAGTATAAGCTCGGATTTGATGATCAGAATCTACTGGTTTTGCACAAGTGCAAGTGATGTCTGAGTGAAGTGATCAGCAGAAGTAGGCAGCAGAGTTTCGGATGAATCAGAAGGAAAGATCAGAACATGTTGATTGGTTTTAGGATCGCACAAGAACTAAGTTCCGTGTAGGGACGTTAGATCGTTCGCGTGTTGTAGGGTCATTACACCCTCTCTTTTGGTTACAAATCGTTTACTTGAGAATTGTCCTATAAATAAAATTAAAGAGTGAAAATTGTGCAAAGTAAAAAAAATCGAAAGTCGGTTCTCAGTTTTAGAGGTCTAGGATTAAGGGACTATTCTAGGTTTGAGTAATATGTAAATTTTTTAATGGGATGTGTGTGCATCAAAGCTAAATGTTTTTATTTCAATGCATCATCTTAATTGACATTGCTTTAATGCTCCCTAACGTTTTAGTTCCACCACATTAACATGAGAGCTTTTCTTTAGCTGATATATATAATATATGCCCACAATGTTGAGCAAAGAATATGGAACAAACTTGAAATAAATTGGACAGTATTCTGAGTGCACATTGCTGGCCTCATTATTTGAATAGAGTAAATTCAAGAATTGGTTTGTGAGAACTATTGGAGATAATTGAATTTCTTACATTTGTGAAAATCAATAACTTGAGAACTGGCTGAAACTTAAGAAATAGTTTTTTTATACCTTAAATGGTTCTCATAAAAATAAAGAAGATTTTAAAAAACTGACCTAGTTTTGACAACTCCATGAGAAAATTAAAACTGCCCAACATTGATTGGTACCCCTTGCAAAACCTCCAATGATCCTTTAGAAGTTGCATGCTAGTCTCTTAAAATAGGCATGAACTTCCACATTTTATGAGTGTAGAAAAAACACACCCTTCATTTTTTTAAAATGAAAAAAACTTAATGCCTATTTTGCCACATATTATCACCTTAAAACTCAATGACAATTCCCAGCCCACCCAGTTTCCCCTATGTCATTTAAAGTTCACAATTGCATTCTCATGTTATTTTCCTACCTGCTGTTCACAATGCCCTTTTTATCATTGTTTTTTAACCCTTAGTTCTGTCACAAACCAATGAGTGTCTTTTCATTTCTCTGTGTACTTTGAGAGATCTCCCCCAGCAGAAGAACCCTGGGGGGTTATGCCAAGGGGAGATCTTCCTATGTTCCCATGTTCCTATAAAAAGACAGTCGTTCACATGCTTGGAGGTTCCTGTACTTAAGGGTTCTTCTGAGGTTCAGGAACACTCTCGGGCTCACGCCTTCAGGTGGCCCTCACTTGCAAGTACCCACTTGTACAGAAACCTCTTCTGTGACATAATAACCTCAGGGGTGGGCATTCTGTTTTGTGAAATGCCTTGTGTAGGGTGGGGCCACACAGTGAGAAATTGTGTTTCATAATTTCCTGCCATACGAGCAGGAGGCTCCACTGTACAGAGAGGAGGCCCACTTTGCTTATGCACAGAGCTGCCAAGGCATCAACCTACACGTACATATCTCAAAAGATTTTCCAGTTGAATTTTGTAGTTGACAACACTAGAATCTTGCAGGCCCGTTGTGTATTACATGGTTTGGTGTTCTGAAACTTTCTCAAAAATCTTGACTATGTTCAAGTGTCCGTACTTGCATTCTAGGAACAGATCATACTCAAGATTTCTGAGAAAATTTGCTGACATGGCATTCATTTATAGGCTCTGAGCAGAGCCATCTAGACCTTGTAACCTGGCTGTTCTTATCAGCCCCTTAAAGTAGGTCTGTCAATAACTAAAAATTGCTCAAATATCTAGTTCTTAGAACCAATCTTTACTACCATAGCCTAGGGTGAGCTTCCACATTGACAAGATGAATAATTAATGTTTTTCAAAAAACTAATTTAAAAATCTCTTATCAGTATTATTCATGATCTAAGGCTCTGATATTGTTATATGAGGAGTGAAATTTTTCAGATTGTAGGCTGCAATAATCATGATGGTTTTCCACACCTTAGCTTCCTATTTCCACGCAAATTTATATTACTATTTTAAGGATTATTTAATGATAAACTGGCCCTTGGGCAAAGTAGTTTTCTTCTTCTGTTTTCTAAGTTTTGTATTGTTAGGTAGGATCTGAAGCCAGAACTTGTCTGTGGTAAACATGGTCCAATGAGCCACATTCTTGTGTGTGAAATTTTGCCAAATTGTGACATAGATCCAAATTTGCCATAACAAGATTCTTTTTTTAAAAAAGAACAATTTTCCAATTCCTTTTAAATTGCCAGGATTCTATCTCAGGCTGGAACACATAGGCAAAAAAAAAGGAGGATCCTTAATATTTTCAACATTCATACTTTGAAATAGACAAATTTGGCTAGATGTTCTTATGGTTGATTACAACAGCAGACATTTGACAAATAATCCGTGCACCCAATGTGTTGAATTCAATATTGCATTGGAAAAACTGTTTTAGCTGGCTATCCCAAATGTTTTCTATTGTTGCAAATTTTCATGTCCTAGCAAAGAAACAAAAAAAAATTGGAAATATTTTGTTGCTTGTTTTTTAGCTGGCTATCCCACTAGCAAAGAAACAAAAAAATTTAAAAGGGAAATATTTTGTTGCTTGTTTCCTTGATTTTTTGGGGAAAAAGTACATTTTTCAATAAGTTTTTTGAGCAACATTTGCCATATCTAGACATTTCTCTGATCCGAGAGCAGTTAGTCGCCAGATTTTGACCATTTGCCATTTCTAGAATCAATTTCTAAAAAAGTTGGTGCCATCAATGTGCAACAATAAAAATCTGAAATTAAGGAAGGTAGGTCAGATATAAAGAAACTGCTGATTCCAGCCAGTTACATGAAAAACATGTAAGAACTGGCAGTTTTCATGAAAGAACCTGCAAAGAACCGATGGTCAGAAAGGTGAATTTTGAAACTTTCAGAATTTTTGAGAACCATGGTTACATACCAAATCCAGTTGTCTGGAATTTTTCACCCCTGTGTAACTGGGTATACATGGGGTTGATGCCTGGTGCGTGGGTATCTTTGGTATATTCTAATAACTGTATAACAATGGTTACTTTACTTGTTGTGGGTAAAAGTTTGTATTAAATTTTGTGGGATAACTTATACTAATATGTCAGTAGAGATCAGTGTTTTTTGTTTTTTTTCAATTTTGTGATGTTATTACATTCACAATCATTTGCAAGGAGATTTAACCATGTTTGGCTATAGACCAGCTATGAAGTAGAAATTTAGTAAAAAAATAATAATATGTTGGCTACTTGCTTTAACAATGTGTAGAAAACATGGCAAATTTTTAGATTTTTTTTCAAATTTTGGCAATTTCTTAAAAAGGAATATGCAATAGATTTTTTTAATTTTTGGAAACAAAATTCACCACAAAAAAGTGATGGTAGAGACATAACCAACAATGTGCTATAACCAAAGGAAGGAAACATTAAGAAAAAAAAATTGGCTTTCATGCTTCATCCTAAAGACTCAATTTAACCACACATTAGTGGCTACTTGAACATATGAACCATCAGCACATGGTCGCACCAAGAATGAAACCTTAATAGTCCATAGTCCACTAGTGTTAGGTAGATATCGGGTCTATTATCAAATTGTGCCAAATATATGGACAATTCTTTCCAAATCCAAACTAGGTGAAAGGGGGGCCATTTACCTTAAGGACTATGTCCTTAGATAGTTATTAAAAGTAAAATATTTTGTAAAAATCTGGTTAAAATCATGATTTACAAATCAACATTTAATTTTTAAAAAATCTTATGACCCAAAAAGATATTGCATTGCATTCTAATGTAAAGGTGTACACTTTTTTTTAGTCTTTTCATTTTCAACTAATTTCAAGTCTTTTAAAAATTCCTTTAAGCAATGTAAAATAGTAGTTACACTATCTTAAAAGTGCTTTTGGATATCCGATATTCATTCTATATTCATTTCAAACTTTGTCAAATGTTCCCATAATACATCAAGTCTCGAAAATATTGTTATAAAACTTCACTCAAAAATTTCAACATCAACTTAAATAACCATTTACCACAATAAAAATTAAACAGTGATCATGTCTTGAAGTGTTCCCTTAAACCCAATTCGGACCCCTCGTAGGCATCCATTGGAAATGATCATGACATGTATCTATAGATAGAAAGAATCAACAAAGTAGTTCAACTTAAGTGAACCCCATTAGACCTAATTAAAACCTAAACTAAACATAACCAAAACCTAAGCAAATGTAATTGAAACATAATTGAATCAAATTGAAACTTAAACCAAACTTATCAAAACAAAACTAAATGTCATCAAAACTTTACCAAACCTAAGTTAAACCAACCAAAAAGTAATTAAAACATAACATAGGCAAAGTTGGTTGAAATCTAAATTGAAACATAATTGAACCAAATTGAAATTTAAACCAAACCTTATCAAAACAAAACTAAATGTCATCAAAACTTTACCAAACCTAAGTTAAACCAACCAAAAAGTAATTAAAACATAACATAGGCAAAGCTGGTTGAAATTTAACCTAATACCTATTAAAAATATAAGCTAACAAAAATGAATATATATTTTGAACTAGTTGAAATTGGTATTCAACTAGTAGATGATTTTCATTAGAACATAGGTGATTGTTTGTTTGATGCAATTGCATATTTGCCTAGATATTTGTAAACATTTGATAAAATTTTATTATTTGCAAGATTGTTTGAATGTTGGCACATTTAAAACATTAAAATATTATAAATTCAAATTAACCTTTGATATTTTGCACAATTTGCATCATGGAATGAAAATTATGATGAAGATACATACATTAACAATTGATGTTGATGCCATTTATTCAAGGAGGATTTAAGGTGACTTCATTGCGATATATTGGATATCATAATATTTGCAATGCCCAGTTCATGTTTGGAACAAGACCAATCATCAAGTAATGATGAAAGTAAGGCAAGAATGCCAAATGAGAATTTTAAACTTGGTTTTTGCAAATAATTAATTTAATTTACTAATAATTTTCATTAAATTATGAGCATCTCAAATCTTGACAATCATGATCAATTATATGTAGAATCTAAGTGACCAATAATGCAAAAGTAAAAAAAAATCACATTCTCAAGAATAAAAAACACTTAAATTCAATATAAACAAAGAAAATAATGATGTTGATGAAAATCCTTATATTGCTATATATATAGTGAATATTAGATGCAAAAATGTTTCATGCGACTAGATGCATAATGTTTTGGTTGATAATTTTTAAAATTTAGTTGATAACAAACATATTATTACATAGAGGAAAGATATCCAAAACATTGGTAAATATCTATATTACTATTGTCAAAGATTATATTTTTCATTCAAATTTGCTATGCATTCCAAAATGATAAAATGTGAGTTTGAAAACTCATGTGAAGATGTGTAAATACATCAAAAGAAAATTGATTTGGGCAAATGAATAAGCTTAGATTTATGGAACTATATTATAAATTATAAACTTGATATAAAAATTGTTTCAATGTTGAACAAAATAATATAAGGTGAAGGCATGAAATAAAGAGCTAGTCACACCAAGGTTAAAGTCCTTTCAAAGGAATGCATTTTCCATGTGACAAATGTTTTTTGGTTTATACTTCATTTTTCACACAATTTTTCAAACAATATATGAAATTTGAGACCAAATATGACATATAACATGATAAAAACTCAATTTTTTTACATCAAGCTTTAGATTATAATCAAATCTACAACTTTACTTCGGACTATTATTACAAATTCAAAATTCTAATAGTGCTTAAGGTTGTTTGAGTATCAAAATTTAAAAGTATATGTATTTTTATTTTTGAATGTTTTGAATGTATGGATCCCTTCTTGTGGAGTATACTGAAGTTCACAAAAAAATTGAAATAATTTGGTGAACATTGATAAGGAAAAAAAACTTTTGAAACAATAAAACCACCTATCCACATGTTTTTCTTGAGTGCTTTAAACGTATAAAAGGACTTTTGAAACATGGTGAATTTTCATGAAATTTTTTAAGTTGCAACTTTGATAGTATAAAAATTTACTTTAAAAATTAGATGATTTTTTTGATATATAATGTTCCCATGGTAAAAATTTGAAAAACAATTTTTAAGGATTGTCCACATATTCTGTGGCTCCTTATTTCATGCTTTCACCCTATAATGTTTAATTGTAATACATTTCAAATTTACACAAATCTTTTTATTACAAGGTTATGGACAATATAATATTCATGGAGGTGTTGTTAGTATTTCAACCAACTTAAATTTGGTCCAAAATGTATTACCATGGATGTTGTACAACAATTTATTGATCATAGTGTCTTTGAAAAAAAATAAAAATATAAATTCACTAGGAGAAAAAACCTCATTTGCAATTAGGTGTTTCAACTATAATTTTATAAAAAAATTCCATTTTGAATTGCAAATTATTTTTCATGATTTTCTTCAACTATAAAACAAAAAAGTTGACAATGAAAAATCAAGCATGACAACCACGTGGTAATGTATGATCATGAACTTATTAATTTACTTGAAAAAAATCTTTCATTATAAATAACCCAATGAAAGGACCTCATCCATTAACATGTCATTTCATTGCACATTCTAATGAAGTTGGGAGTTCAATTTACATTTCTTACTACTTCCAAATAATAGACACCCAACACATCAACACATGGCACGTTGCAAAACATCTTATTGTAATTTGACATGTCATTATTTCATTTTTCTTTGTGAAATTGGGTGCTCAACTTATGTTTCAACTATTTCAAAATAATGGACAAGCTAATATGTTGCACAACATATTAGCACATGTGACATGTTGCACAACATCACATTTGTTGGATGACATCAAAGGTTTGACAATTTACATTTCAAGAGTTAGGGATCCAATCAATGTGTTAAAAGATATTTCTTTCCATTGACAAATTAGACCAACTTACACATGCCACATGTATGGTTGCAACAAAACATAAAAATATTCAAATATTTGTCCAATGAAATATCGTACATTGTCGCATGGTGTTTGAGGATTGCTTCCACCTAATGTTTGTATCAACAATATGCATGTGTTGGTGAACATAATAGAAATATAAATTAAAAAATAGTTGAACTAAAGTCAAAATAAAAATTGAGTGTTATTGCTTATTTAGGACAATGTGAACAAAGTAAAAACCTCAAGTGCAATAGTTACATTTTGATTAAGACAATTCATAATTATAAAATAGTTACAAGTGTAGTTAAGAAAAAGTTGATAGATTGTTTTAAAAATACACATAATTTTCAAACAATCTAATCTTATAGTATCCAAAGGAGTGTGAACACACAAACTTGTTTGAACTATGGAATCTAGATGGAAATGAAACAAACAAAACACATTTTAAATATCATAATAGTTTGTTTGTGAAAAAAAAAGTTTGAGTGAGAGAAGGAGAATGTGAGCATAAAGAAATTGGATTCATTTTTTTTTAAAAATGTCCAGTTTTGAGATGGGCTTGCAACTTGTCCAAAGTCACTAGCTTTAGTTGAGACATCAACTAATTTTTGACCATGCACATTCACATTCACATGATTTTTTTTCAACTATAATTCAAAATTTAAATTTATCCCCAACACATTGTTGTTAATATTATATTTCAATTCATCAAATTGCACATGTATGAAGATCACCAAAATAGTTCAACATTTGAATTAAAGCATGTTGTGCATTGTTGAGGGTTGCCAAAATGGATCCAACTAATATGGGATGCCATTGTTAGGTGGGTATTAGAAATGCACCAAATATCCATTGCTTATTAAAGGTGGTTTACAAGTGTTCATAATCAAATATCTAATTCTAATAATATATAACCACAATACTAAAATAAATTTGGATTTAAAATCAAAAAATTGCCTAGAAATCTATTGTTCCTTTGGTGGGTCTTTCATGAAACTCCATGATTTTGAAAGGGTTTCAAAATAACCAAATTCAATGGGTTTTTACTTCAAAATTTAATGAAGTACTTGAAATCATCAATTTTCTTATTTAATTAAAAAAACCCAAACTTGATGGTTAGTAACAAAATCAAACACTTTGCCCAACATTAATGAATACCTTGCAAAAGGACATGGTAATCATCATCTGCATATTGAAAATGACCATGTCATCTACATCTTTGATATAATGACACACTTGGTCCTTCCCCTAGTGGAAGAACTAGATATGTGCGCCCTTCCATGTACATAAGAAGTAGATGCATTGCATTGAACAAATGTACAAGTTTTGAAGGGGTATACAACAAATATGGCATGCCTCAAGGCTTCAATGGTGACATGATACTTCATGGAAGAAACATGTACGCACTAGTTTTAGCCAAGAAGGTGGAGGATATGGGATTTTGACAAGGAAAAATTGGGGAGGTTTTGAAAGGAATTTACAAATTTTGAAGCTATTAACAATGCATATGGATCTTTTCAAGATTACATATTTAACTTTTTTCAAAATCCTTGACATGGAACTTTTTCCACAATCTTCAAGTTGGATTTAACACAAGAATTAAAACATCCCTATGTTTAAAAAAAATGGAAATCTATTGAGTAAAAGATTGTTGAAAGACAAATAAGAAGAAATCATTTTCATATCATTATAAAATTCAATTTTCTATTCAATTAGTTGCAACATGCACCATTATAGTACATGGTGACTTCAACATAAAATATATTATTTTGTGTTTTACCAAAATTTTGAACAATTATTAGCCTTTCTATCGAAAATTTCACACATGCAATCAAAATCATAAAAAACACATTTGAAGGTAACCAAATTTGAACTTTGGCCTAGTCCATTCAAATGTATTAAATGTGAACCATCTAACTACAATGATAACATGAAACTTGTCACAACTATTTTAGTTTTGATAATTCTATTCCTTACTTGTTGAAAATTTCAAAATTAAAAATTCATATGCGAAGTTAAATTAAAAATATATTAATTATTTGGCACACAATTGCTAGTCGCCTAGGTACTATGGTATACACCATGGATAAGGTTTATTAAAAATTATACATTGAACCCTAGTGTGTAACATAATAAGATATGGTTTATAATGTTTTTTTTAAAAAATACATTTATTTTCTCCATTAGTGATTTTTTTCCATTTCATGAAAAGTATTTTTGAATTTTTTTTGACATAAATTCTCTATCTAAAAAAAATTGCCAATTTTTTAAAAAAAAATTTGCAAAAAATCACCACAATTGCCTACAACATGAGATGGTGCTAAGTTTTTTTTACTTTCATATTTTGAATATATCCAAATTTGGCTAAATATCCTAATGGATGATCACCACTTGAACAACATCACAAAATTGAAAAAGAAAACATTGTTTTCCATTATCAAATCATTTTTCTCAAGTTGGATCAATTGTTAATTAAAAAAGAAGGTTTGATTAAGAACAAATGCACAATATGGATTAACAATTGTTTTTTTGAAATCCTATTGTACATAGATATGTAATTATATAATCACTTAATACTTTTTTTTAAAATTACATTTCCAAAATATTTTGATTGATCCAAATTAATTAGCATCCGTATTCTCTATAAATGAAATAAAAATACAAAATATTCATGCAAATAAAACATTTACACCACTTTATCAATTAAACTTCACATTAAATCTTGTTATGATGAACATGGAATAGGGATAATTTATGATAAAACTATGTTATTATTACAAAACATTATGAATACGAATTGTGGTGTCAAACTCATTACATGTTTTTTTTACATAAATGCATGACAAACAATATATATTGCAATTTATAAACTACCTAGAATGCAAACATTTTATTGCAAATCAATATAATTAAAACCTATTAGAAAAAAAAAAAAAATTTCATATTGTCCAATAGTAATAATCAAAGATTTTACCATAAACACGATGCTAACAAAAACAAATCAATCATACAAAATCTTATGAATAAATGCAAACTAAAAACTAGCTTTTACAAAAACATCACCTATTAACAAAACCCAAATTGATCATATTGAGACAAATGCATCAACACAACAATGTTATTTCAAATAGACACAAAGTTATTGAATAGATCAATATAAACCTATCTATTTTGCATTAGAAGTTACCACATTACTTATATGCCACATTTTGTTTTACCATGAAATTCATCTTATTAAAAAACATTGTTAAAAATTCACTGAAAAAAATAAATTCTCATTATTTTTTTGCTAAAATAATTAAGATTAAGGACATATTAATAATTATAAAATAATTTCATCAAACCTATAGGCAGGGCTTGTGTGTCCCAAATGCATTGTTTATCTTAGTTTTCTTTGATTCAATTTCTATATTTTATATAAGAGATATTACATTTATATATTTGTTTCTATTGCAATTAATGGGTTCTACCAGGTCCTGGAACGGCATAACCGGTGCTCTACACCATTGATTCACATCACAAGTGGAACTGGGAGAACCAAAATGGGTCGAAGCCTGGTAGGGTACCATTGGCCGTTCCATCAGATGGTACCTAACAGGTGCTACTGGGGACTGTTCCAGATCAAGCCTGTTGATTCACATCACAAGTCTAACCGGCAGAACCAAAATGGGTCAAAGCCTGTAGGACACGAGAGCGCATTCTGTCAGGCGTACTGGAACAGTCCGCAGTAGGACCTGTTACTGGGGACTGTTCCAGATCATAATCGGAGTTCATACCCGCCGTTTGACAGCAGAAGCGGAATGGACAGAACCAAAACGGGTCAAAGCCCGGTAAACGGCGAGACGCGTGTCCGTCAAGTGGGACTTACAGGTTCTACTAGGGACTGTTCCAGATCATAACTGTTGTTAACCTTGGGTGCAAGTGGAACTGGGAGAAACCCAAAGTGGAACCAGCGCGCACGTATCGAGGGAAAGCAGTACTCATGGGAGTGAGAACCGTGGTTAGTTTTCACGGTGAGCTGATTCTAACCGGAGTTATGCCATGGCCAAAGAACACGAAGAACGCACGGTGTCCGTCGCGCGACCGACTCGCGTTTTCTTGCGCGAATGCCCGACCTGCTTCCTCGCATTTCTTTGAACTTTGTCGTTGCGATTTTCCTGTCGCAAGCGAGCATTTTGCAAGCTTGATCAAGCGCTAGAAGAAGCTGGAAATCTCGAGGAAGGCACGGTTGCAATGAGGAACAGAAATCTCAAAGGAGACCCGGCAATGATGTCATGATGAGCAAACGCTGGTGGGTGCGCAGGCAAGAAGCGGGGATGATGATGTTGATGAGGATGATGCTAGGGCAACAGGAAACACGAGTCCGGGTTGTTCCTACAGTCTCGGCGTCTCGACCATCTTCAGGTATAGAAACAGAACTTAAGGTGGGAGTAGTGTCGTTGTGGGAGGAGCTTTTCAGATGCAGTGCCAGTTAGGAACCCAATGCTGTCGACCACGGCTGCAACCAGGAATGGCCGAGCAAGCTTTCCTTGAAACCCTAGAGTGTGACATTGAACAGGTACAACAGAATGCCGCCCTTCCTTCCTTCCTCTTTCTTTCGTCAAGTCTAGTAGCTCCGTCAAAGGACTGAATGCCTTTGTCCCCCAAGCCGAGCTTCCACACAGAGACAGAGGTAGTCTGCCAGCAACGGAAAAGCTCACATCAGAGCCAGGCTGCTGCTGTAGTAAAGAATTGTACATAGAGGAAATGCCAGGGGAATGCTGTCCAAATTTCAATATTCTCAATCCCCTTGGCAATTTCACAAATTGGTAGAACTCCATTAGGCCTTGCTGCAGGATGCCATTATGCATGTGGAGCTCTTGCAAACCAGAGAGGTTTTTGTTCTCAGGCATAATCTGCATGCACATTAGAAACTAGACCATTTTGTGCTGTGAATTTAGCCTCATAAGTTGCATGTATGGATGTGGATCTTGGGATCTGAATCTCATTTAAATCAAATTCAGATGGAATTGTGATCAAACTGAGGGTTGCAGGTTGTGTTGTTCCAAGACACTGTTGTTATCAGCAGCATCACCTGATTTCATACTGGGACATCTTTTCTCAATGTGTGAAGGCCATCACTGCTCTGAAGAAGGGTACGCAGCTTCTCAAGTATGGGTGCCGGGGGAAACTTAAGTTTTGCCTCTTCAGACTATCCAATGTAAGTTGTTTCTTGGGATGTACCTTCCAGCAGAAACTTGTGAGCTGTTTTACTGGATCTCTAACCTAGAGAGTAGCCTTGTAGCAGCAGAATAAGACTTCCTTGGGGTTTTTTTTTGGCAGGATGAAACTCTGCTGATTTGGTACTTTGGAAGGGAAGAGAACAAGCTTTGGTTGAACACAGTATCCAGGATTGTCCCAGGACAAAGCACTGTGAGTGATTACCTTCTTTGCAAAACCAAGCTTGAAAGTTCATAGTTAGTTTTGGTTTGCTTGAGTATTTCAACAACTGCCTTGCTTTAACTTGGAATATTCTCAAACTAGCCTACTATGTCTTTTTTCTGCAACAGGCTATTTTTCAGAGGTATCCACGGCCAGAGAAGGAGTATCAGTGATTTTCTCTGATTCATGGCAATGAGGAGCGCTCAGTTGATGTGGTAGTTGTTGATGCCCTCAAATTACACCTTGCAACCCAAGTGTCACCCATCCTGTAGGTCATAAAGAACAATACAATATGTTAACAAGAATATCCGACTATTTGCATTCTGCCATGGGTAGACTGAACTTTAGCATGTTACCCTGGATGAGCCAGAGAAGGAATATCTATCAGTTTTTCTGATTCATGACAATGAGGAGTGCTTACTTGATGTGGTAGTTGTTCATGCCCTCAAATTGCACCTTGCAACCCAAGTGTCACCCATTTTTGTAGGTCATGATCACAATATGATATGTCAACAAAAACATCTGACTACTGGCATTGTGTCACGGGTAGACTGAACTTTAGCACTGTTAACCTGAACAAGCTTCTCTTTATTTGAGCTCATCTGAATGTATTCTGTGCACAGGACAAGCTAAAACAAAATGAGGCTTACCCTCACAAGCTTGTTGCAGCTTGAATGAGGATAATAATGGCTTTCCTAATTAGCTGTCTCTTAAGTGCCAGCCAACATCATCACTGAGTCTTCCCACTGCTTCCAATGCAGATGTTTGCATAAGGGGTTGTCCAACTTTGGGTGGCTTATTACATACTCATCTACACCCATCATTGGGAGCTGATGAAGTCAGCGGGGAGTCATGGCAGCTCATCACTGTTATCATGACGAAGTTGATGGTCTGAAACTTTGTTAGTGACTCTCATAAGGTTATTACCCCACCCATTGTCATGTTACCTGCGAAGTGTTGTTTGTGAGTTTTCTGTGCCATCTCATACATGTGTATTCTCCATACAGATCTGCAAGGACAAAGAAGAGGCTGAGGTATGGTTTTGTGGCCTTGAGGCTTTGATCTCTGGTTGTCAAATGCGGAAATTAAGATCTGATGGGAAGATCGAAAGGACCTCTGATACCAGCAGCCCTATTGGTTGGACAAGAAGAACCTTGCAACTGAGCTCACCATTTGGAAGCTCTGACAGCTTGCATCAGGTGTGCTTCTTTCACTGAGCACAATGATGTGAAGAAGGCTGCATGATGACAGCACGTACCGCACAGTTGAAGTTGCTTAAGGCATTAAGTGGTTGTCAACCAGTTTATAAGAAAGGCCAGTGTTTCAGCTGCAGCAGCATCCTATCTGTGTAAATTTCAGCTAGATTACGGCCTTATATTTTGCTATGACACCTCTTCTTTATTTAGGGTTCTTCATAGTTCAAGACAAACTTAATAAGTCTTCTGAGGAGTAAAGGTAACTGTCAAAGTTACCATTAAAATGAACCAGAGGTTTGTCTAACAAGGAAAGATTTCTGCTTGGTGTTTCCACATTTGGAATCTTCAAAATGATTCTTTCGAACACTTATTAATCCCAAGTGCAGAGCTTTTCAAAGCCCACTTTGTTTCCAGTGTTGTATCTCTATTGTCTTCCTTGCTAATTTGATTCTTCTTTTGTGTCTACTTCTCATATCTTGATTTCCTTTGTAATTTCCATCTCTTTTGTGAGCACTATGACTGAGTCTTCATATTATTGCAAGATTTGTGACTTAAACTCATTAGGTTGCTCAATGTCTGACATTGACCACCACCTCCTGCCAAGAGCTGATCAAGTCGGTGGGGATTTTACGGTAGGTCAACACAACCATGCATGTTGCTGTTGAAGGTCACTCAACATGCTTGAGACTATCTCTTATGTTCATGCTGCTCTGGTTTCTTCTGTATGTTTTCATATTGGGATCTCCTCTGTTTCCTTTTTGCTGGCCTTATTATTGGGTCAGCTTTCAACTCTAAAGGTTGACTAAAGTTTGAAGTATGGACAAATTCTGGGTACTTATTTCAGATAAGTTGTTCATTTTCTGCCATTTCTAACTGGCTTTGAGAGCCAGTGACTCTGTTCTGTTCAGGTTCACCAATTTTAACTCTGAACTCTAGAAGATGTGTGTATCAAAGGAATCTTTGTTGAATTGTGAAGTGAACTTTGTTGAGTGAGGTGTTTGTCTGATCCTGCAGGAAACACAGACTCTAAGTTGACATATGTATTGGTTGCATGTTGTACTTTCTAAGATGACCATTTCTGTAGGTCTTGCAGGATAGTGGAGTTGAGATGCTCGCAAAGTTTTCAGTTTCTTTGGGAGTCCTTGTCACAGAGGAATAGAAAAGAATTTTTCATCAGGGGAAAAGTTATCAGCTAAAATGAAGAGCAATTTTTTTGATGGAGGATCCATTGGAGGATCAATGTATTTAGGCACTTCTGATGTAGGTTCAGACAGTGTGGCTGTGCATACAAGACTGGGTGGGGGAAGCCAGACTGACAACTCTAGAATAAGCATGTCAAGTGCTGTTAGTTCCGCAAGCCATGGTTCAGGGCATGAAGAGGGGGATGCTTTGGGTGCCGTTTTATTGTGGGGTGAGGGGATAGGAGATGGTGTTCTTGGAGGTGGTAAATGCAGAGTTGGCATCCCTGGGGATATCAAATTGGATGCTCTGTTGCCCAAGCCTTTGGAGGCTGCTGTAGTACTAGATGTGCAAAATATTTCTTGTGGAGGAAGACATGCTGCACTGGTGACAAAACATGGGGAAGTTTTTTCTTGGGGAGAGGAGTCAGGGGGCCAACTAGGCCATGGGGTAGACTGTAATGTTTCACATCCCCAGCTTGTGGAAGCTCTTGTGGCATCAAATATTGAGTTTGTTTCATGTGGCCAGTACCATTTGTGTGCAGTCACTTTGTCTGGGGACCTCTACACTTGGGGTGATGGCAAACATAATTCTGGTTTGTTGGGTCATGGCAACAACATCAGCCACTGGATGCCCAAATTCGTGAATGGGCCTCTAGAAGGCATAAGGGTGTCCTCTATTTCTTGTGGTCATTGGCACACTGCATTGGTCACATCTACAGGCCAGCTTTTCACTTTTGGTGATGGGACTTTTGGTGTGCTTGGACATGGAGACAGGAAGAGTATGCATGCTCCAAGAGAGGTGGAATCTTTAAAGGGACTTAAGACTGTACAGGCAGCATGTGGGGTGTGGCATACAGCTGCTGTGGTTGAGGTGATGGCAGGCTACTCTAATGCAAGCACCTGTATGTCTGGCAAGCTGTTTACCTGGGGGGATGGGGACAAAGGAAGACTTGGCCATGGAGACAAAGAACAGCACTTGGTGCCTACATGTGTAGCTGCACTTGTTGACCACAATTTTCGACAGGTTGCATGTGGCTATAGTTTGACAGTAGCACTTACAACAGCAGGACAGGTTTTCACAATGGGTAGCACAACTTATGGACAACTAGGGGATCCAGAGGCAGATGGAAAACTGCCAGGGCTAGTGGAGGGCAGACTATGGGAGGCTTATGTGGAGGAGATTGCATGTGGGGCATACCATGTTGCTGTCATGACTCACAAGACAGAGGTCTATACATGGGGTAAAGGGGCTAATGGAAGGCTTGGTCATGGAGACACACAAGACAGGAGTACTCCCACTCTAGTAGAAGCACTGAAAGGTAAGCAGGTGAAGAGTATAGCTTGTGGTGCTAGCTTCACAGCTGCTATTTGTTGACACAAATGGTTGTCAGGGGCTGACCAGAGAGTGTGCTTAGGATGTAGGCAGCCATTTGGGTTCATCAGGAAACGGCACAATTGCTACAACTGCGGTGCTGTATTTTGTCATGCTTGTAGTTCAAAAAAGGCTTCGAAAGCCTCATTGGCTCCTAATCCAAACAGGCCATACCGTGTTTGTGACCCCTGCTTAATCAAGTTGAAAAGGGCTGCTGAATCTGGAGTCACTGTTGGCCCCCTGTCCAGAAGGGTAGGCCCTAGCCAAAGGCCAATTGACGTTAGAGACGGTTTGGTTCAATTGGAGCCCAAAGTTCCAAGAGCACAGCCACCACCATCAAAATCAGCCATGATTTTTGAAGCAGTTAAACATATAGACAGGAAACCTGTGCAAAAGCGAATGAAAAAATCTGAATCTTCTTCCAGCTGTGTTGCTCCTGCACCAAGTGTTGTTTCACCATTGCCATCCTGGAGTACTGTGGATGTCCCAACCGGTTTCAACTCAGAATTTCAGGCAACAAACTCAATACCCAAACTTAAAATTGCCTCCTCTTACTCTGTCCATTCACCTAGGGCTGTTTCCAGAGCAGTGTCACCTCTGTCAAGGAGGTTGAGTCCCCCAAGGGCCACAACACCCACTCCAACCATCAGTGGCCTCACAGTTACAAAGGCAGTTGTTGAGGATCTGAAGAAGACCAATGCCACCTTAAGTGCTGAGAATACGAGTTTCCGGTCACAGGTACTTCACAATCCTACCTTCTACAGTGGAATTGCAAGGTGTCTAGTAATTGAGACAAGCTAATTCTGTGAAGTCCTGTGGTTGACTTAATTTCCTGTGAGCCTCTGGGCTGTCATGCCCTGAGACATGGAAGATGGAAAATGTTTTTTGCTGAACACTCAGTTGCTAATATGTTGCAGTTAGCTTTATATGCAAAAGCTTACCTGTAGTGGAAGCATTATGGTTGCACACAGGGTGTTCACACTTTAGAAGGATTTTGGCATAAGTGTACTGTACTTCCTTGGCTTGCACTCATATCTCTTCTCATGTCATCCTATAAACTGTCTCTTTGAATTAGAAATTCATGGTATGGTCCATCCTACAGATTGAGAGCCTTTCCCACCAGCTTCTAAATCAAGAGAAGGAGCTGCAGCATTCCTCTCAACAACTTCAAAATGCTATTGCAATGGCTACAGAGGAGGCCATCAAATCTAGGGCTGCCGAAGAAGTTATCAAGTCTCTCACTGCCCAGGTACTAACAGTTCATGTGGATGGTATGTTAGAATGGTAGTGTGGTTTTGTTCATCATCATATAGATCAAAACATTTGTGTGTTGCACTGCAACCTTTAGCACAAAGGTTTTGTAAAGTTTAAGTTTTGGGGACTTCTGCTTTAAAAAAGACCTGTGTTCATGTTATGTATTTGGATTGTACATTCAAGTTGTGACAATAGCCATAATTATAAAAGGTCACAATTTGATGTTCTACACCCTCAATTGTGTTTCAGTTTTGTGGACACTCTCACAGCTTCAGAAGTTGAGAGGTTTCTCTATCCTGTTGAGTGTGTCTTTTGGTGCATGTTGCAGCTCAAAGAGTGGGCAGATAGATTCCCTAAAGGTGCCTCTAGACATGGGACTTCTGCTTTAAAAAAGACCGGTGTTCATGTTATGTATTTGGATTGTACATGCAAGTTGTGACAATAGCCATAATTATAAAAGGTCACAAATTGATGTTCTACACCCTCAATTATGTTTCAGTTTTGTGGACACTCTCACGGCTTCAGAAGTTGAGAGGTTTCTCTATCCTGTTGAGTGTCTTTTGGTGCATGTTGTAGCTCAAAGAGTGGGCAGATAGATTCCCTAAAGGTGCCTCTAGACATGGGAGATCAGTGTCCAGATCTGCTGGTCATCCTGATATGCGAAATGACAGTTATTTGATGGCCACTGCTGATGTGGTGCAACAACCTGATGGAGAGGGAGCTCCACTGTTGCCTCGCAAATACAATGTCAGCATGGCAACCAAGAATGTTCATGATGTGGATGCAAATGGTGTTATCAGCCCCCATTCAGTGTCAAGTCCTCCTTTCCCTGAATCATACGATTCCATGGATCCTGGGTCTGGTTCAAGTCCTTGTGATGCTACTGAGAGTGATTTTGGAGGAGTACAAGGCAGGGCACTAGCAGCCATGCAAGTAGCTAACAGTGGAGAAGGTGAGAGAAATAGGCTTGAACGGGCACGACCAAATGAGGAAGGGGGCAGAACAGTGGAGAGCTCCTTCTCATCAGAGAGTGGAAGAGAAACTGAAACAGAGTGGGTAGAACAAGATGATCCTGGTGTCTACATCACACTAACCACATTATCGGATGGAGGCAGAGACCTCAAGCGTGTGCGATTCAGGTAGTTTGTTAATCTCATATTCCCTTTCCTTTTGTCTTTTTTCCTGAACATTCAAAATTTCATGTGCAATCAACACTTTTTGCTGTCAAATGTTTCAGTGCAGTGCACATGTAAAGCTATTCCCAATACTACATGGACATTCTGTTTGAATGCTGTATGAAGAAACTCTGCTCCAATACAAGTTAATTGTCTGTTAAGCATTGGCTTATTTTCACCAGTGGATGATGTCATGTACCCTGCAGTTGAAAACGTTTCAGTGAAAAGGAGGCAGAGCAATGGTGGGCAAACAATCGGGCAAGGGTCCATGAACAATATATCGTGTGTGGGTGAGTTGACAGAGTCAACAGTACAACAGAACTTCATTCAGCATTCCATAGATAGACATTTCCTGCAAGGCACATTGATACCATCTGACACACATAGATACTGATCATGCCTTGCGGAGAATCTCTTAGACCTCATGTCAACAGACTTGTAATATTCAGAACTCTATGTCCATAAGCAGACATAACTCTTTCTCTGCATGGAAAATTCAATTGTGGTTTTCCTTGCCATTTTTATCCAGTGACCTGCTCTATAGAAAGCCTGAAATCAGCCTGAAATAATGTTGCTAGGGTGAGTCATGGGGATTGGTGTAAGGAAGAGAAGAGAGCTCACAGCTAAGTTGTAAATTCCAATGCTGACATGCTACACTTATTGGCAATATCACTGCTCCTCTGCAAAATTTGTTTGTTTTCTATTTCATCATGGAAGCATGATGATGCCATTACATGTGAGGTCAGTCCAAGGCTAATGCCCCAAGATTGTTTCCAAGAACCATGATTGGACAATCTAATGTTACGGATTTGGTTAAAGGTAGATTTGGTTAAAGGGATCCCAACACCACTTCAAAATTGCTTGCTATCATGATAGTAGATATCCCACTGGAATTTTGTGAAGAGAGTAAATGGAAAATGGATCCCTCAGCTGAAGAGGTACTTTCCCTCATAAAGTTGCTCCAAAAGTTTTATGAGTATCAGTTAGAACCCTTCATAGAATGCATCAATCAGAGCTCCAGAAGTTCGAATATGATTAGCTTGAAATGTTTGAAAAATGGCATCATTGGAGATCCCTCAAAACCAAACAAATTGGCATGCAATTCAACAGATGAGCTCAATATTTCAAATTCAATGGATTTCTCTGTAAACAACCAAAATGTGACAATCAGGCACGTTGATGTCTGGTTGTGATCAACAAGTTTGTCAGTTTGTCTGTGACAAACAAAAAGTGATGGTGGGGATGTTGGCATCTGATTGCAAAGAAATTCCATGAACAGATTAAATGGATTTGGGATTATGCCCATGAAAGGATCAGTATATGTTGTTGCGAGTATTGAGAGAAAATTCTATTCATAATGCCCCTTCCATTCTAAGTCTGCTCAGTGATGCAATAGACTTTCAAGTGGCAACTTGATGGTAACATCCTGATCCACAGTATGAAAACAAGGCACTTGCAATGGCAAATTCTATATAGAGTGCAGGACTGAATGCCTGCACCTGACAAAAAATATATGGTCCATTTTGTACACAACTATGTTTCTATATACCTTTCAGTAATAGAGCCCAAGCAAGGCAGCTCCCCCAACACCCTGAAAATCACCAGATCCATCTGCAAGCCCATTAACAAGCTATGGAGAGGAAAATAGTATCACTTAGCATCCTCAAAATCCACAGGACTGAGTATGTGTGCGGTTGTAGACAGTGCATTGGGATGCCTGAGGGAAACACAACCTAATGTGTTTGCATTGACACCCAGTGTGGTATCCTTTTAAACATCGCACTTCCTCATCTGGGAGGCAGTTTTTACCTGTGGACTCGCATACTGCAGATAGAAACAACCATTGTGGAATTCAATTTACTTACAATTTGCTTCCTAGCCTTGAACTTTTAGGGCAGGTACACAATATAGCAACTGACAGGAGGAACATCTCCAAGAGCTCCAGGAAAAACCCACAATTTGTGGTACTCGATCCATTTTCTAACAAAAGTACCCAGCTCATCCCTGAGAGAAAGAATGTAATAACAAAAGTAGTTTTGAGATAAGAAATCACTACTAGCTCATGCAAAATAGCCACAAACATGAGAAAAGGACAGGCTCTGCCAGAGACCAACCTTTACCCATTCCAGCCTTAACTACACAATCTCTGACAGATGTGATTTGTTTAATAGTGAGACAAATAGTGACATGATGGACATGAAAAGAAGGAACCCAGATGTGCAGGACATGATGTGAAATTTTAAGGAACTTACAGACAGGATTTTGGGTTTCAGGATTTGCTGGTGGTGTTAGCATGCGCCGCACAAACTGCTGGCCATGAATGTCTCGTGATGTTACCTGCATTCAAAACATGGTAGAATGAGCAGCTAAGAGCATTTTCTCAAGTAGCTGAAGACATTGTGGATATGTGAAGATATTGTGGGTGCCAAAGAATAGGGAGACAATAACTACCCCCAGCTAGAATCTGTGTCTACTGCAATCTGGAGAGGCGGTCATTTGGGGTTTTTGTAATGGGTTGGTACCTCTACTGATTGAGCTTCGTCAAGGCCTTCAATGACCATAAATTTCCTGCCAACTTCTGCACATCCAACACCCATCACATGTTGGTCAAAACATCATCGTAAACTGAGAACTCTGGACATGGATCTTTGCACAGGAAACAGAGTTTTGAAGCCCAGTCAGTGGGTGGGTGGGTGGAATGGGGTGGGGGGAAGAAGAGCATGCACCTGTTGCCACCAACAACAGCATTACGATCCCCATGACATCCCGGTAGTGCATTGTGTCACAAAGCTATGGGGGAACAACGATAAAATGTTCACTAACTTTCCTTTCTCCACAAACAATCAGACCCAAGAAAAGCGTCGATAAGAATGTGAGCGAAATGGACTGCTCAACAAAGTGTATTGCTCCACACACACACACACACAAGTAAGTGATGTAAGAAGATGATTTAGATATGTGCAAAATAGTTGTGCAAAAGAGACACATACATACATGCACAGAGAGAGAGAGAGAGAGAGAGAGAGAGAGAGAGAGAGAGAGAGAGAGATGCGACAGACAGAGAGTAAGCTTGGCGACAACTGATTTGGTCTGTCAGAATCACTGATTAACACCAAATGGTGGGCCAGAATTAGAAAAAAAGATTGGGAATAAGAGAGACAGACCGTAGAGACTCGAGACTCAGGCAACCTTTTCTTTTTTTGGCTGGCTATATATAACCATAAAACTATATTAAACATTAAAAGTGCTAAAGTCAAGTTCTTTTTTGAAGATTTTCTTGATCAAAATTTCAGTAAATCGCCATATTCCTATACATGGTTCAAGTATCTAACCAAAAATAAAGATGGATGTTTTTAAAAAAACTAACTTCATATTTAGGTAGTAGCCAAATTTGGCTGAATGCAACATCGCCACTTTGGCTACATCACAAAAACTGACAAAAACAAAGCACTGCTCGAGAGGTAGCCAGCCGGGGTGTTGGCGGTGGGGTAGTGGGGCTAGCGATTGAGCGGTGGAGCTTCAATCTCTAAGCTCTTCTCACCCACAATCATCTCAGCTTGGATCTTCCGAGTCATGCTTCCCAATTCCACAGAAATTAGAAGGGTTGGTAGAATTGCAGCATATGATCAAACCTCTTTACGACTGTCATGCATGATTCCTTCTGTGTACCGCGACCACTCTTTTTCCAAATTAGAATCTCTGCGTTTTTTGGGACTAAATTTGGGCAGTTGGCTTTTTTTTCCCCTCAAAATGGCTAAAATATGTGTGTATGTGTATGTGTTTTTTTGTTTTTGTAGTTGCCAGATTTCAACAATTTTTTTTGGAAAAATCGCCAGATTTCTCTACTGGGGTTTTAGCGTGTAGCCAAAAATATGAAGGATTCTTAAAATTTAAAAACCTTTCATACCTGGTGTATAGCCAAATTTGGCTGAATCTTCTTGTGGATGATCGCTAGTTTGGCTACAGCTCAAAATTGGAAAAAAAGCCCCTAGTCCCCCCAATATGAGCTTCTGAAACAGAAGCAGTCATTAGTCATTACCTCTGAGACACAAGCAATGGCCATTTATTGCTTCAGAGGCACAAGCATTCGTCATTCATTGCTTTGGAGACACAAGCATTTGTAGCCATAAACAAGAAGGTTGATTAAAGACTTGTATTCATTTCAGGTTTATAGCCAGATTTGGCTAAATCTTCCTAGGGATGATAGTCACTTAGGCTACATGAAGAAATTCCTTAGAAAACACTGTTTAGTTATGCCAACAATAGGTAGTGCATTCATTTTCAAATTTCAAGATCAGCTTACTAATTGACGCCATTCATGATTGATGTGTTACGCAATAGCAAGAGGAGGAGAATTGAGCCTAATTATTAGAGGCAGGATGATTGGGGGGCGGGGGAGGAGGACCCCACATGGACTTCTCTCCTTGCTTTTTGGTGTGGTTTGTCAGTTAAGAACACTGATGAGTGTATAAGAGAAGGGCTCCAAATGGGCCCCTTCCTACTAATGGCCTGGCTTGGCTGGCATTGCAAAATTAGGAAGGGTCCACTCGAGGGGTGATGGCTCAGTGGTATAGCCTCTGTCTTGGACCCTAGGATCTCAAAAGGGTTCTGGGTTCAAACCCACTAGTGCATAGATGAAAGTCTAGTCGGCCCTCTGCCACCAAGCTTGACTGTGGCAAATGGCTTGTCAGTTCAGGTCTGCTGTTTTGCTTCAGAAAAAGAAAGAAAAAAGAAAGGGTAGGAAAGGAGCCATTTCGACATTTGCTCCATATACCCAAGGGGTGATGGTCCTGAGGTGTAGGGAGCATATAGCTATAATTCTCGAAACAGGGAGCCTCACCCTTTGCAAACAACTGCCAAAACTAGCTAAAAATAGTAAAATCCAACTGTCAAGGGGCATTATGAGTGTAATGCTCCCCACAGGCAGTCCTCTCAGCTGGGCAAAATTCTGCCTCACAATTGCTCTAAAGAACAAAGGCAAAACTGAAACAGGTTTTTCTGAGTCATTGTAAAACACACGACCTCTGATGGAAACATACTGGCTCTATTGGAGGAAACAACCACACTAGAGGAATCATAGGACAAGGGGACATATAGGAGACTTAAAGATAACATTTGAAAAACATACAGATATTGAATTGGACCTAAATATTGGTGCTAGTCCACAAGGAGTGGACGTCAGGTAGACGCTACTTTGATTGCAATGGCCCATATCAAAAGTTGGAGATCACAATGAATGGAATGTCCCTCCCACAAGGAGGGGAAGTTAGGTACAAGTCAGTACTCCAAAGAGTGCAAGGGCCTGATTTCATGTACTGTAGTACTGGGCTTGTTGGGCAGCAAAGTGCCTAATAATTGTTATATTTTTGTTATTTTTGGCAGTTAAAATAATAATGTTTTTCAATTCTAGGCACTGTACTAAGTAATGAAGCTAGTGCCCTTGAGGGTTTTTTTTTCCAGATTTTCTGCATGGCATGTAAGAACTTTTCAGAATTTTTGGAAATTTCAAAAACGATTAATTTGTGCATAACCAGCCTAGGTACTAGGGTAATAGACACTTGCAACTTTGTAATGTGTACTGAAAACCCATTTCCTAAATAGTATCAAATTGACTAAGTCAAAGGACATCCTATGCCTTTAGTGTCCCACAACAATTTATTAGCACAAGTATGCAATAGTTGTCAAGTTATGTGTGCATGTAATTTCACCCCCTCAAAGAAGAAGCAAGTCCCTTAGGTGTCGATTTTGATAGTTATTCTTGATGTAGAAATGGAATGGGAAATAAACCTATCAAGTTTAAAATAGTGATGTTTGTTCAAGTGCAAAACCTTCAAAAGTTCATTTTTAGTGTGTCTGTAACTAAAATAAGCCACTTTGTTAGGAACTGGAATTTGGTGCTTTTTTAGGATTAGAATAAAAAGGGCAGAAAAAAAGTAGAGATCCCTTATTTTTGAACTGAAAATAAAATGGCAACATATGTCAAAACTTACTCAAAAATTAAATGAATCCTTAAGATAGTTAATGGCAGAGTAGACCTGATTGCTCATAAATATTGAAACAGCAAAGGAAGTAATTACGTGAACCTAGAGGAATAAGAAGGGGAATAACTTAATGAGATGACAAGAGGAACCAGAGCAGCCTCTTTCTGGCTCCTCCATTAAATCAGAAGTTGAAATTTAGGCAATTCTTTAATAAAAAATTTCTTGAGATTTCCTATGAGAAAAAAAAGTGACTACATTAAAAATGCTTTTTACTAATATATAGCCAGTAAAAAAAAAAAACACCAGTGAAACTAGTCTAAAAGGAAACCTGGAAAGGACCAGCATGTTCTGCCTAGATTGATCCATTACAGGAATTGAACCCAAAGTGGGTGAAATTAGATAGGAGAATTGATGATAAATTTTGTTGGCCAACACTTTAATATTCAGCCTTGAAGCTTCTCCAACCTTGAAGGTATGAGTTTTTCGAGTCAAAGGACACAAACTTGACTTAGGGTTTGCATGATTCATTGATATTGGCTTTGGCAACAGGTTAGAGAGGAAAGTAGAAAAATTTAGGAATCCTCCTATATTTTGGGAACATGCTAGAACATATTGCCAAAATCTAGTGATTTAAAAAAAATTACTCATAATGTGACAACTTTGGGATTTCTTTTGCTCTGCCCTCTTTTTGGTAGCCGGGATGTAAAAATTGACCCCAAAAAAAAACAGCTGATTAGTGCACAGAAAGGTTGATCTGAATTGGAGTTGTAAACAAAACACTTTTTTCCTTTGTACAATCCTTTTACTTACCCCACTATGTGAAGGATTGCCATTTTGGACCTAAGCTAAGTGCAAAATATGGGGTGCATTATAAAAGCAAATATGTCCATAATGTACTACTATCTTTTATGCTTGAATATGAATTGGGGAAGGTATAAGATAAACGACTTGAAGTACATACGACCCATTAATAGTAATACTTAAATGCATTTATTTCACAATTGCTAAAGTAGCACATGCTTAGAATACCCTTGTTTAATATTCTAAATCATTCCAATTATATTTGAAATCATAAGTAGAGGGGAAGCCCAAATGGAAAGGCCATTGTCTAAATCTTTTGTTACAGCATTTGGGATATACATACATACAATCATTGGACTAATTTATTAATTACAATATATCACCAAATAACTGCAATTAAAGACCTGAAAACATACGCAACCAAAAAAAAGCTTTTATAATTTCCAACTATTGGTACAGGTAACGGTAAATATTCAAAACAATTACCTAGTACCAGGAAAAGGTAAATCTTAAATATATACAAACCAGTTAGGGTACACAGACCAGTCAGTTCAGGTATATACTCTAAACCTATTTTATATACTCTTTGACCCTCAAGAATATATGTAAACTCGTTACCCACTCGACAAATATGCATTACCCGTAAGCTGGAATTAAGGAGTATATTGTGAACTCAGGACCAACCTACCTCCTTGACTTGGAAATTGTAGTTAGTTACCTATTCCAAACCCCCTCAACAGTCCTCTAAACCTTTGAAACCCCATCTGACGTCTTATAATCTGGAGCTACTAGAATACCATTTGCACACAAATGAAACCCGATGATGGCCATCCATTGATCCGCCCCATAATCTAGATGTACCGCTCTAGTAAATCCAATCCTTCTCCTTCCCGGTAGAAAGTAAGTGGTTTATTGCAATATCTGTTAGATGGTACACAACAATTCACAAACATTAGTGGTGCAGTAAACACAATACTTGAATTCTAGAGGAAGCTACCGATAAGCTAATGAAGAAAACAAACCTCTCCATATGACTAATTCCATAAGTCCCCCCATAGATTTGATCAATGACAAGCCTAACAATGTTAGCAGAGGAGGAAAATTTTCAAGGAGTTTTATGCTTACATCTAAAGTGTGGATCGAATTATAGTGGACCTCTGCCCAAAAGCTCAAGTAAATTTCTGCACCACCCTATCAAATGCCGTGTTAGATGCAGAAGTGGACAGGCATCACTCTCAGATCAGTACAATGTAACTCATAAGATGTCTTCATGGACCTTCAGGTAAAGCTAGCAAGTTTAGAGACATTGCTTGCCATAGCCATGCACAAAGTTTGTTGATGAAATAAATGCCACGCGTTGCAACAATGGCTCCCACAAAGCATCACACCACGGGACTCTGGAGGATTTGGAAAGCACGGTAGTGACCTCGCTTTGATTTTTGCTGTGTGGGTACAATCTCAATAAAGCATGTGTCCTTGAAGGAGGTGACCAAAGAAATCCTCACACCATACTGCAACCCACCGCAACAGCTTTTTTAATGCTTTATTTCTGCAACTTGGAAGTTCAATTGTCGGGAAATCAGTCATTCTGCTCTCTCCCTCTCTCTCTTTGTTTCCATTTAAACTACTGATCGAGTCTCGGGTCTCAAGTCTATGGCACATGAAACATGATATGGAAAGTCTATTGGTAATCAGAAAAAAATCAGATGTAAATTCATTCCTCCGTAGTGTGATTGGCATATAGTTTCTCGGCATCTCATCTTATTCCACTATCTCTGTTTCTCACTGCAACACTTAATTCCTGTTTGACTGAGGAATACTCCCATCAAGTAAGACAGTAATGGTGCAAACAGATCTGCAAAAGAGATATAGACGCATAATACAGGCTAGTGGAAAGCTAACATAATCAGCAGCAGCTTGCAGTGTTACATGATCACCCCATTCACCACTCCTGCAATTCATGAACTCCAGGTTATCATCTTCAGGACCATACAAAATCAACTCAAATCCAAGACACCTAGGGCAGAAATAACAGCATACAAAGAAAAAGGGGTTTGTAAACAGCAGACTTGGCCATTTTTTCCAGGTAATCCCCATATTCCATCTGGACGTAACCCGAATATGCATCCGGAGTCTTCCTGAGCTGCTCCCACCACCCACACATTGGATTTCCAAAAGAGCCTCATTACTGGTTGCATCCCTTCCTCTGATGACTACATAAGTTATTCCCACTCAGTCACTACTATCTAGATAAAAACCAAGTTTACTCTGTTTTTGCCTCCCAAGCTTCCCTGTGTCCCCCTCCACCTAATGATGTCAAGTTGCAGACCAGAATGACCAAAGGAAAAGAACAAAGGAAGATAGATCTCCATGGTGTCAATCAGCCCACAACTGTACATTGGATTTGATACCCATCCACTTTCTGCAGAAAGTAAAACTGAAGCTTCTGATACTGCACTAAGGCCCGAGGGAGGTGGCCATTTTCCTTCCGTAAGGAAATCCTCTACAATTAAAAACATCCCTTTAAAGTCAAATACCATCACACAATGGAAGGGCTCACAGAAAAGCTTAGATACCTGCTTAACCACTGAGTCTCTCACAAAGTTGTGATACTCAGGAGAGTGATAGAGCTGATCTGATAATGCCCGAAACTGCCATCAGTTCAATCACCCAAACATGCAAAAGTGAATGCCTGCACCTATCACTTCCAGGTAAGTTTCAGTAGAAAACTTATCTGCTAGGTGGACTCCAAAAGTTGGACTTCCCTCCAGACCTCCCACATTCACTTAGCCTAAACCATTCATTGTTTTATCAATTTGGAGAAAATAATCATTCAAGAACCCATATCTAGATATGATTTGGAAGTTGCCACAATTACTTTTGGACACAAGGGTTGCTGTAACAATATCTTCAGCCTGCCAACAGAGTATCACCGTCGTAGGATGCCTCTACACTCCAGCAGCAAGAAATACTCACGCTACTCACCACCTTAGCCACATATAACGACTTGCAGAAATATTCCAGCATTATTCAATCCACAATTGATCTAGAAGACCTAATCCATGCCCACATTTGGCAAGGATAATTTCTCCAATTGAAGTCACAATAATGTGGAAGGTGGGGAGGATAACCTGACAATTCCCATCACCTTCAATTTTCTGTTCACTCAGCCCATACAGGCTCAACCTGTTCTCCCTCCACCTCAAAACAGCCAACCCAACAGGTTTATCTCATGAGGAAAAGGGACTGTCACCACAAAATGGTCTTACAATGAATTCAACTGTGATCTCACTCTGGACACACAATACATTCCTCCTTGTACCCAAGTCAAGACATCTGAAAAAGGAAGTAATGGATTAGATGTTTTCACCTGTCCAGCAAGCGTTGATGATCTTCTGAGGCAACCTTTTGAGTTGGGATATCCGCATTAATTTTTGGAACATGCTGCACAGGTGTAGTCAACCTCCCCAGTAAACATGTGTTGAAAGCATTTGTTCTCAGAAAAATAACCTGGTGATTGGAGTAAAAGATACAGAGATTCAAATGAAAGCCAGATCTTGCTACAGATTGATCACATTATGTAATCCACTCCATAAGGGAACTTGACAAAAAGCATGATAACTGAACTCATCTTGAATCTCTCCACAGGAAGTGTACTCCCCAAGCAACTGAAGTTGTAGGACTAAGTAGGAAAGTTGAGCATACAGGTAATGAGTTGAGCGTGGTAAGGCATCTTGCCATTTCTCTGTCATGTGGGTGATCCTCAGAGAGTACCAGTGATTTTTGTGAGTCATCCTCTTCCAACTTGTAATGCGGAGCTTTGTGAATAAAGCTTGAATTGGTTGAATCCTGGTTCTCATCTTCAGCATTACAGATTCCCTCGCCTATTATCTCCATCTGTCCTTCATCCCAATACAGTATCACTCCATCTTGTCCCAAATGTGTTGAGACCTGGCTGCATCTTGTTGCCACAGCAACTCCATCAACCCAAATCTGTGACATCTGCACCATTTCAAAACAGAAACTGACGCCTTATGTCCACCAAAGTCAAGTTGTTCAGTTTATTGAAGAACACTCTCACACGATGCTAATCTAAAGCAAGCAGTTACAAAGTCGGAATGATAAACCTGCAAATAAAACAATCTCAATAAATGGTATTGATGTCCTATTGCTCAAGTTGAGGACTGTAACTCCCTTAATCTTATAATACCATGACTACAACCCAAGACAAGAAAAGATTAGTTCTGAAAGTCACCCAGGTCATCTTTTCACTGCAATAAACAAGGACTTGCCACTGAACACAAACATGTCTCTTCCTCTCCATAAAGTACTAAATTGATGCTTTTGAGGGCTATCCTTGCTCATAGTTGACAAAATTATTGTGCTATAACTCCCTCATAAATTTTCAAGATCACAACCAAAGAAAGCAAATATGACTTTGGCATTGACAGACTTAACTTGTAAACACACATGCTGAGAAGAATTACCATGACCTGAAAACCATGAACTAAATTTGTCATGCCAAATGCATTCCCAAAGTATTTCAATCACGGGAATAGCAAGAATACAGCTCAGGCTACACCATTCTAACAGTCTACCTGCTTCAAACATAGGGACAATAGGACCTGTGGCTTCTGAAGTTTTGGCAGCAACTAGTATTTCAAACTCCCAGGTAGTTATAATTTCATCATTGGCAACTGTGTTTCGCCCACACAGTGTTGCCATATCCAGAATCCTATAAGGCCTATTTGTCACACCTCAAACCACAGACAAGTTACCATCATCTCTTCATGCATCATATCATTCCATGACTCAACCTTCACAAATTCACTAGGGCATGGCATACCCATGCTTGAGGAAAACCTAATTGATGAGTGACAAACTTCTGTGAATAACTCATCAGCTCAGTGATCCAAAACTGAAAAAAGATTTGTACAACTTACATAAATCTAACAGGCAGGCCAATAAAGTCAAAACTTTAACTTAGAAAAAAGCTTCAAAAAATTCTGATACCTCAAAGGAATGTAGTTGCAGACTCTCCCTGTTCTGAAGAACGCCTTTTCACATAGCCCAGAAATCAAGAAGCCTGTACGATTGGCATGCACATATGGATCAGCAGCCCTCCAGGGACAAGCAGTAAATTCTGCAATCCTTGTCAAAAGAATTCGGAAACACTCAGAAGATATATATCTGTATTGAAACATTTTCAATGCATCAACCAGCAGTTAGAGGGACCGTCTCATTGTAGTAAAACTGCTTCCCTGGTGACGTTGTGCATGGATGTGTAACTGAGAACGGCAAAAAGGTATCGTCACGATTGTCCAATAGAACAAAACAGGTTCACTGCAGCTGCTAGCCAGACTCATCCAATGTGCAACCGGCCACAATACAAAGTCCTTAAGCAAGATCGATGTCAAACAGCTCAGAAACGCGAATTGAGACTACGAATCAACAACAGCAGATGCAATGACCGAAATTCTGTAGACGAAAGATCGCAACAAAAAACCTTGAAGCACGCAGCTTGATGTGATATACAAGACAAGAAACCAAAATTGTGGACGTCCGTATGCTTTCAAAGAACTAGTCAATTCGTTCAACGACGACGAAAACTTCTCTGGGATTCCAGACAACTTATTACCGATGTCCAGAGCAATTGTGGACATCTGTATGCTTTCAAAGGAATAAATATGCAGAACATTAAGTGCATCATTATCCGCTGAGACTTCTTCAACGACGAGGACGACGAAAACCTCTCTACGATTCCAGACAATTTATCACCGATGTCGAGAGCAATTGTGGACATACGTATGCTTTCAAAGCAATAAATATGCAAAACATTAAGTGCATCATCAGTCGCTGAGACTTCCTCAACGACGAGGACGACGAAAACTTCTCTACGATTCCAAACAACTAATTACCGATCTCCAGAGCAATTGTGGACGTCCGCATGCTTCAAAGAACCAAACGGGGCCATGGCGTGTTGTTGCTCACGTCTTTTCGGAATCGAGAATTTTTTAAGAAAATGGAAAACGTAAGTGCATCATCATCATCCTCCGCTCAATTCTTCAAGAACGACTTCCGACGATGACGACGACGAAAACTTGGATATGCCAAAACAGAAGCGCATGAACTCCGGAACTAATTCCGGAATGCTTTTTGTTTTGAAATCAGAAGGCAAAATTGAGTGGCAATGGCGAATGCTTCGTACCTGTTGCGCTAAGTGAATGGATGGCGATGTCGTGCGATTACAGAAGAGACGTGGAAGGCTAGCTTCTTGTGAGTAGGAGGAAGTGTGACGGGAGAGAGAGTGGAGGTTCAAAGGGCTTTGCTTTGGTTTGCTTGCTTACGGGCACAGACAGCGAGGGCTACAAGGTGCCGGCCAGCTTGCTACTTACAGGACAAGAGGTGGAGTCCCGCGAGGCCCACCTACGTTTCGCACGTGGATGATGAGGAAAATTTCAAATTGCTTCGACTGTTTATTCGTTCCCGCTAAGTTATAGTTTCTAAACTTATATTTATGTGTAATGGCTAAGGACACAGGACTTTTCTGGGAATGAGAACCCGGCACGAGGTGGGAGCTGTGTAAGTGTGCGACCTGAATTCATTCCCAGAACACCCCCCACCCCTTCAAGGTCGTTACCAGTGTTGGCCGGTTCTTGGTTTTCTCAGGAACCGTCAGGTCCGGGTCTAAATTTCTTTAAGCGTAAAGACTCCCCAGTTCCGGTCCAGGTAATATTTTCAAAAATTAAGACTCTTCAGTTTTGGTGCAAGGTCAGATTTTCTTGACCAACCCTTTCGGGTCCAACAGGTCCAACTTTTATATGAACCTATGGTTCTAGGTTTAGGCTGGGTTCAATTCCATCTTATTTTTGGGGATGGTTTGAAAGCTTATTTCAAAAACAATTTTGATTCTTTTGAATTTTGGTGTTCCCAAAGTATTCTCACCAAGTTTTCAAAAAAATTTCATGATGTTCACATGACGTTTTTTAAAGTTCCCAAAGTTGTCAAAGTGTTCCTCAACATGTTCCATGTGCAACAAAAGAAAAAAAACATAAGAAGTAGTTAGCCAACACTGATCTCCACCCAAGTGGGCCCTATTTGAGCTTATATTCAACATAGAGAACAACTTGAAGAACATTGCAACATGTTTGTGTAAAGGAACATATTAAAAAAATATGTTGAACCTAAAAAAAAAAAATTCCCACCCACCAACCTACTATCCCCTCATCGACCTTCTCACCAATACATTTAAATTAAAAGTAGACTCTTACCCATCTACTTTGTTGCAACCTTAGCTTTGGGCTTGCGACCAAGGCAAAAGGGTTGCAAGGTTGCGGGCCAAAAGGGAGCCCATGAGTTAAGGCAAAGAGGTCGCAAGGGTGCGGGCCAAGAAGAAGCTCGGGAGTCACATCACATACTCCCGGGAGTGTAAGGGAGTGTAAGAAAGTGTGAGGGAATGAACCTTCACACTCCCAAGGCAACTCCCACTTTGAGAGATGGAATCCTGGTGGACTTTTGAAACTTTAGAGAACAATTTTAGGGGTCAAAACTCAATGGCTTGTGGCGTTCTTTGTATCATTAGAAAGCTTGTGGAATGTAGATATCTAAAATGGGCTCACATTGTTCATTTGGACATCTGAAACACAAGTTATGGCAAAAAGAAGGGCTAGGAGTCAAACTGTCAATTTGATTCCCGACTAGAAAAAGTCGAGTATCGACTTGATTTTACTTGGCTGCAGAGGGTGTGCGACATATTGTTGGAAAGCTCTTGATGAAAGCTACAAATTTGCTGTAGACCGCATCTCGATCCGAGGTCTGCTTGCAAAGTTATGGGGTTCCAAAATCACGGGAGTCCTAACCGGCACGATTTTGGGAGTCCCGGGAGAGAAAATCCATTTGGATGTAGGCTCCATGGCCAGCCATAGAATATACTATAAGGGGGAAGGTGGTGGTTTCCTCCAAGTCCGGGCCGTGGTGAGTCTAATGTGTCCGTGTTGCCCGTGGCTCGTCTTAGCACCAAGGGTGCTCCAACTATGCACTAACCACTTTGTGTGGGTTGTGTGCAGGCTCGTGTGAGTGAGTGAAGCTTGTCCATTCTTCCTAGTCCCATCCTGTAGCTCCAACATGCCCCTCTACCCTTCAAAGTGTTGTGAGCTAAAGAGCGTGCCTCGATTCCTCTCTCTTTCGTTGTCTTTTACTTAGATTCACATTTGAGTCTTTTAAAAAGTTGGGAGTGTGTCATACCTACTCGCCTATAAATTTAAAATGTGTTATTCTCATCCCCGCCCACCTATTCACCCCCATCTATTTATCTACCTACCAAACCCCACCTACTTGGTTGGCATTCCAATAAACCCCCAATGGTTGAAAATGATGAGGAAAAAATAAAATGAAGATATTGCATGGAACTTAGTCTTGTTCATTGAAGCAAATTAATAAGGGCATGATTAAAGTATTTTGTCACCCCCTTGTGTAAGGGTATTACAAATAGACATTGTTGTAAACACGATGTTTAACTATGTTTTGAGGGTATTGTAAAATCTTTTGAAAATCCAAAGTATGTGAAACCTTGTAATGAAGGTATTGCAGGTTGTACTCTGAAAATGTTTTCCACAATGGGGGGTATTGCAAAACCAACACATTTATGCATGTTATACACATTTTTATCAAACAATTAGGCTTAGATTAAACAATTTGATTTGCTTGTTTTAATGGTGAATTTAAGCAATGTGGATTAGATTTAACAATATTATTTTTCACAATTATTTATGTTATTTAACATTAAGGTTTTAGAATTTTGGGTTATGGAGACAAGAAATATTTATGATTTTTTGCACCTTTTAAGCCTAATTAAAATCAAACCTAATATGAATTTTGGGGGGAATTTGGCATTTGCACATTTATGCCACAATACATTTTTTTCCTTTTTTTTTTGAAGAGAATGGAGAAAGGCTCACGTTGATAGACTAAATTAAAAGGTAAGAAACACACCATGGTTACCATTCATTTGTTTATTTCATTTAGTTTCTCCAAATTAGGGTTTAATTAGTGGTTATAATAAAGTCTCATTTAATTTGTCTTTGAATATTGGCTTCAATAATGACTATGTGTATTTATTTTCTTAGGGTCATGTATATATAGTTGTTTAGAATTAACATCGTTCATAGTGTCCACCATTGGAATGATTTAAGGTTTAATGTTTATTTCTTTAATGACATCCATGTTGATCTATCCATGGATGTGTTTTCATCTAGGGCCAAAACGTCATTAAGCATTAGTGGCATTGCCCTTGAACATTAGTGATACAATATTCTCTTTTAATAAACTCCTTTGTTTTTTTTAGCTTTTACTTAGGGAATTTTACATATGGATCATCATGGAGGTATCAATTGCATGTGGGTATTGCACATTTTGATTGAAAGCCCTACATATATTCAATTGATTGTTTCCAAAATGATAGGGAACTATTATTTTTACATAAGTCTAAATAGCCATAAGAGGGTTGCATGGTTTTTTTTTTCCATTTGTAAACTATTGCTTGTTTATGGGTTATGGTAAAGTTCACTTCTAAAGTTTAAGGTTTTGTTGATTAGGATTTAATGGCTTTGTTGATTAAGGTTATTACGATTTGTAAACTTATGAAGGTATTCCATGGGTTTTCACAAGTTGGGGACTCCTATTACAAGGTTATTTCTTTGGCAATTCAGAGCATGGGATGAACTCCATTGTCCCAATCCATCAAGATCCAAAACTTGGCAAAGTCACATTTTTTGAATGTGGACTTGGTGTGGAAATATGGGTTTAGGCATGGAGGCCAAAACAAGGTGGCAATTGAAACCACATACATCCCTCATGCTTGTGTTTTTGAATTTTTGTATGGTGAACGAAGGAATATGCAAATTATGGTTGAGTGGAACATCTCCAAGAATTTGTCCCTTCAAAAAGATGTAAAAAAACCAACGATAAATAATCACCTTAGACATGGTATGGTTTCAAAATTTAAAAATCCATTCTAGTGGTCATGTTTGCAAATTTTAAGGTTAGTCATTTTTGTGTCTTTTGATTTGATTAAGTGGAAATTATGTTTTCTAGGTATGAATGTGGTTATGGGCCAAAGGACCACTGCAAAGACCCCAACCACATGAGGTCAATCAAGTGCAATTATTTGGCCCATTTTTCCATTAAGAGGTTCTACACACAGCCAATGTGGTGGAAATCATTTTTTACCATCGGACTCACATTTGAGCCAATGGAGATCCTACTCACAGTGCATGTGACCCCGAATCCACATCATGGATGTTGGCATATGCTCCACATGTGTCTCATAAGTTGAAAGAATTTATGTGGACCTAATTAGGGTTAAGGTACACCATGAAGCAAATTTATGACAAGCATAAAGAAATTTGGTGGGCATTGATGAATGCAAGTGAATAGATAACTAGGGATAATTTCCTACAACTCCAAGATATCGCTTATTTGGACCAAAAACATGAGAGGGGCATTTGGTGTTTGCACAAAAACCTAGCGTTTTCCATCCAATCATGGGTTTATGTTCATCTTGATGATGTTTTTTATTTTTAGGATGTAAGTGAGGTGAATGGGATTCAGACATAAGGATCCAAACACCTACATAGCTTTAGGCCATGTTCCAATTCGGTCACAACATGCTTATTTCTACGAATGCCACATTTGGCACCAACGATGTGAAATATCACCTATTCACATTGATGGCGTTTGATTTTCATCACATAGGGGTGTTAGTTGCTTGGGTTATCATGAATTGACAAATGTGTGAAAACTTGGTGGAGTGGTTGAGTGCCTTGTGAGCAGAGCTTCTCTCACATATGCCACATTGGAAACCATCATGTTTCATTGTGGATGATGCCCCACAAGAATTCCAAGCATTGCAATAGGTTGTACATTGATTTTTTATTTTTTGTTGCATTGTCTTATGTTTTGGTACTATGTTAGTATGGAGATTTTGTAACATATTTATTGTTCATGGTAAGCATATTGATGTTGAATGTACCATGGTAGGATTGTGTGGGGTCAAAAACCTATCCCAAATTTTTTTTGCACATGGCATGTGTTGAAAGCATGGCATTTACGTTCCATGGAAAAAATCAAAGATTCAAAAGTGAGGCATGCAATGTTTGATTGCCTTCACATAGTGATGTTCATGTCCATCAACCTAGATGAAACCATTGATAATGTCAAGGCACTTGGGAGGGAGAAGGTGGTGGAAAGTTTTGATAACCTACAACCTAATGTTGTTTGGATAAGATATTTTTGGGTTTATTATTGCCAACTTGGTAAGTAAATGGTCCCCCTTCCAAGTATGGCATGTTTTAAAACCTTTTTGCAATGGATGCATTACAAGTTGCATGTTCACTTTTCACACATATTCGAATTACATCATGGACTAAAAGTATGTTGCGCATGTTCATGAAGAGCTTTGGATGGTTGGGCTTCATCAAGTGTTGCATTCAAATCAAGACACACAAACTAGCATAAAAGCTTATCACAAGACTTTGAAACGTCGGTTCTTTCTTAAAACCAAGGGTTTGAAGGGGTGTCACATCAACTAGTTAGTGCGGAAACTAACCACGACAATGGCATGACATTATATGCACCAAGTTGAGATGAAGAAACAAGGGTTCATAAAAACCAAGGTCATGGCATGACTTGTGGTGGCAAATGTTGACAAAGCTTTGGATTCCACACTCCAATGTGATCCCACCTACCTTTGAGGGGGATGATGGTGATGGTGTTTGATCATCCTAATGTTACCTACAAGATTCATGCCTTTTTCATTGAGTACACAAGTTGTGCCCCTTTCATCGAATATGCAAATTGCACTTGTGAATGGGCATAGTGAGGCAACTTTTGCAAACATCAAATTGTTATTCTATTGACTTATCAACCTTACAATGGATAATATCATTGAATATTGTGGCACGTATTATGGAATTCGTTGTAGTGGTTTGAAATGCATGTTTGTTGACTTGGCATACTTATAGGGTGAAAACATGGTAAAATATACACAAAAATAGTGTAAAAAACAAAATATTAGGGTCCTTAAAGAAAAGGACTAACAAGTCAATGATTTTATGGGGATAATAATTTTTTTTGGATATTATTTCTTAACTATTGTTTGCATGGACTTCAAAATTTAAATTGTTATAAACATGTTTTTTAAAGCTACTCACAAGAACTTGAATTGGACCTAAAATTTGTGGTAGTTTGAAAAGTAAACTTCAAGTATTTGAAAGTAGGTGAAATGTTTTTACAACTATTTAGTTTTTTTTCCAACCTCAATATTGATGTGGTGAACATTCTAATATAATATTTTTGGTTAATCAAGTTTGTTTTCATAACTAAAATCATCCCCAACCCTAAAAAAATGGGGGATATTTTTTGGGATATTTTTGGGGTATTTTTCAAGTCCAAATGATATGACACAAAATGCTTTTAAAAACTAGAAAGAGGCTAGAGATGCCCATGAAAAAAAAAGGTTTCATTTGTTTTGAAATGTTAAAGGAAGGTTGGAAGTTTGAAAAACTATTTATGAAACTTACAAAATTGCTAGAGTTAAATAGAGAGACACAATATGATTTTAGAGTTTTATTAGTATTTGAAACCATAGATTTATCATGTTTTTAGTTTTGATTTCTATTTTCAAGACTATAAATTTTTTATATGACTCAATTTTGAGTAAAATAGAAGTGTGGATTTGATGAAAGAACATGGATTTTATTCTATATTGTTGTGTTTTAGCTTTCTGATAATCTAACTATATTCTGACCATAGATTTTGTTTTAAAGAGGAAATAAAATTTGAGTAGAATGAACAATAGTTGTAAGAAAGAAATTATGTGAAACAATCTACCAGAATTGTTTTGAACAACTAAAACCACAAATTTTAAGTGATGAAATGAGTAATTGAAGTGATTTAAGTAGGCAAAGAAAAATTCTAAGATAAAATTTGCGTCCACATTTGGTGACCATATTGGGGACAAATTTCTTTTTGTTCTAAAGCAAAAAGCAAAAATAAATTTTTGAGTAGTTTGGATTTATTTGAGAACGTTGTTTTTTGTAAATTTCGAAAAATTGGAAGAGGAGATATTATTTTATGGTAGATTTAAATTTTAAATTTGTTTGGCAGACAAAAGACGAAGGTGTAAACGATTAAGGTTGTAAGGACTTAAGTTAGAAAATATACCAAGAAACCAAGGAAATTTAAGATTTGCACAACAATATGCATCGAGATGGTGATTTGAAGTTTACAGAGGTAAATGGATCAAAAAGCCAAGTGGTAGAACAAGAATTTTAATTCAGAAAAAAATCATGCAAACCAAGAGGTGCATGAAACATTGAATTAGTAGAAGACTGGGATGTGGATGACAACTATGATCCTAGTATTTTAAAATGGGTAGATACGAATTGCCCAAGAACCTTTGTGTATGTTTGGAGGACGCATTACCATTTCAAACAGATAATAGAAGCAGAAGAATAAAAAAAGATAAAAGAAATCTAGAATGTAAAAGTTACAGCTATGAGGATTTAGTCGTGTTGGTTCAAACTTTTTTTAGATTTTGTGCCTTTTGTAGAATCATAGAACATGTTATTATAGAATGTCCATAGATTGGTAGTGAAGTAAAGGATGGATTTGTTAGACATGTGGGACAACAGATGTTAGACAAAGACTTTGTAGAACAATCAAAGATGAAAGAACATGTCCACAATAGTTTAGAAAATAGGTTGCAGGAAATTGGTTTGAGTGATGCACAATTTGTACAAAATAGACTAAGAATGTGTAATTCTTTTAGTGTGGATAGAGTAAAACCATTTTTTGTAAGACCAATTTTTATACCACAGAGAGTATAATTGAATGTTGTATAATTGGAGGCTAGGATGGTCAAATTACATACTAGGTATTACTGAATACTCAAGGTGGAAGGCAAATAGACCAAATCTATGAATATCCAAGCCGAATAAGGATACCCATTTCAAGACCTTAGACAATGTACACAACACCGATCATAATGACTCAAGCAAACATATCCATGGGAAGGCCATCACTGATTCCATTAAATTGTGAATGACAGAGAACTGGATTGATGGTGAACACTACAAGGGGCTCAGTGCCTAGACCATGTCGATCACCTTTGAAGTATCCAAATTACAAAAAAGATGCAAATCCAAATGTTCATGTGACAATGTTTCAAGTGGCTATTAGAGTGAATGGAGAAACCTTTGAGGAGTATATCATCAATGCATTCAATTATACATTGAGAGAGATGAGATTAGATTGGGGTCATAGTTATATGTGAGAATTTTCTAATTGTATTTTTTTGGAGTTAACCCAAACATTCTGTAAACGTCATTGGAAGATTCAAAATGGCAAACAAATTTACATGGAGTTCAAGAATTTCAAATAAGGAGAGACTAAACAGGTCGAGGTGTATTATGAACGCATACAACATTTGCCTCATGGATTGCAAACACCAACCACATACAATTTTTGACCATTGTGTTTCGAACAAAATTATAGTCCTCTCTAAGGATTGTGACTACAAGAATGAAGGGACCATGTTATAGTTGCATACAGAGGTGGTTTTGTTATGTGAAGAAAGGACAACACTTGCAAAAGTTCAAAAATGCATGTACCACAATTTTTAAATTTGCAACAACAATGAAACCATATGTGGAACCAAGAAAGACTAGCAAACATTGCACAAACTATGGATGAAATAATCATAATGTGGAAAAATGTAGAGTCAAGAAGGAGGAGCCCACTATAGTAGCAATAGAAGCTACAAATCAACCTTAAAAGGGTCAAAAGAATAACTTGTATACTTGCCACATCTGTGGTTTAAATGGGCATAAGATGATGGACTATCCCAAGTTTATAGAATTGCAAAAAATGTTCCAAGGGAAAATGCATCAAATTTAGAAGGGAAAGTGGTAGTTGAGGTCAAAACACTCACTATAGATGTGAATGTAATAAACGTTAATGTTGTACAAGAAACATATATAATCACAAAAGACCAAGTGTTCTAAAAGAGAGAACAAATGAAAAATAAAAGTACTGCAGACTAGGAGGAGGAGAAATTGAAGAAGGTGATGGTAAAAACAATTCAACATTGTAAAAAACACAAGCTATTAGTGAAGGATCTTTTACATCAATAGACGGATGGAACACTATGTGGCCATGTATGCCTAATACTACACCTTCTATGGAACCTCAAAGGGTCCAATTTTTTTAAGGTGTACCAAAATCTTGTCACAATGATATTTTTTTGGTTTTTTTTACCTAGTCCTTTTTTACCATATAAAAACACATTTATGGATGATTATGATGGAATCTAAAATTGTAATGGTCTAAAATATAGTCCTTCTAAAATATTTGACAACTTTTGACTCATTATTTTTTATGGGGATCAAAATGTAGGGTAAAAAAGGATTGCATTAAGGACTAGGTCCTTTTTGTCTTGTGTAATACACCTTAAAGGATTTTCACCCTAGAAACCTCAAGAATTTGTAGTCTCCCAAAGTAAATTGATATTGGTAAAAGAGATATTTCAAAATATCAATAGGTAGATGTTGGAAACCAATTATACTTTGAAGACAATTATTGAAAATGACTCCTAAGTTGAAGAGATATTTCTAGTAGAAAATGAAACTCAATAAACCATAGATTGTAGTTAATACATTAACAAAACAACAATACCATATGTAGCAATAGAAATAGCAACATCAATAATCATCATTAATAACCATTTGGTAGTTATTTAGGTACAAATTGGAAAAAACACTATAAAGAATGTTTTGTTAGATGGAAGGTTTGGGGTAATATTATTACAGAACAATTGAGATTGAGGTTAGGGTTGTAAAAGCCTAACCCACACCATATAATTTGAAGATGGTAAATTAGACCATAACAAAGCCAGTGGGATTGATCCATGATCTAAAGATACATGTTCACATGATACCCTATGATACTACGTTTAATGTATTGCAAAACAATGTGATAGATGTTGGGTTAACCCTTTACAATGAAGAATGATGTTTTGTACATAATGGGGTAGGACAACAAATTGAGGAGGTGTTTGTCAACCACATAAGCTCAAAAGGCGATGAAAGAATTACATGAAGGAATAGTAGGATGACACTTTGCAACTAAAATCACACAAAAAAAGATTTTAGATGCAGGGTATTAGTGGCCCACAATGTATAGATATGTTAATGATTTTTGCAAATCATGTGATGCACATCAACATATTAGAGCGTTGGCTACACAGAGTTTGGCCAAATTAGTAACAACTCTTCTAGAAAAACCATTCATGAAATGGGGCTTGCATTTTGTGGGACTAATTAAACTAGTAGGAAGGTATACAAGGAACATATACATATTGGTGGCCACAAATTTTGCAACCAAATGGGTGGAGGCCAAAACGTTAAGGACAAACACTGTAGTAATAACATCAAAGTTCTTGTATGAGTGTATTTTTACTAGATTTGGATGTCCATTAATTATAATCATAAATTAGGGGGTGCATTTTATAAATGATGTTATAAAACATTTAACAAATCATTTCTTACTAAAAGATGTTACTTCTACTACTTATTACCCATAGGGGAATGGTCAAGTAGATTCCACTAACAAGGTATTGGGAACATTACCAACTAAGTTGGTTAGTGACAATAAAACAAATTAGGATGAACATTTACCCACAGTCTTGTTTTCTTACAAAACATCATATAAGGTAACTACAAGGTATACACCATATTAACTTGTTTATGGGTTACATCCTTTAATGCCTACAGAATACATTATGCCAATTATCGATAATTACCACAAAGAATGAAATCTAGTGAGGGTTTTAACAAGTAGGGTGTTAGAGTTAGAAAAGTTGGAAGAAGAAATCATACAATTTGAAGTTAAGTTTGGAACTTAGTAGTGGAATAAGGCTTTGTAGAGTTAACAAAAGAATATAGAAAAATCGTTCAAGTTTAGTGATTTTGTTATGTGGGTCCCAAAGGGGAATAAGTCACATTTGGGAAGGTTCACCAGAAAATGGTTTGGACCATACATGGTACAATACGTGTTGCTTAACAATATAATCTTATTGGTGACACTAACTAACTTTGAACCTAACCTTGTATTTGTAAATATTAACAAGCTGAAACCATATCAATTTATTGCATCTGAGGTGCAAAATTTTGAATTATCTAAAAAACAATTTACTAAAAGGAACCACAAATCACAAATCAACCACAAAGAAGAAGGTGAATGCATAATTGGGTGTTTCAATATTGGTAGAAATTACACTCCCTATAAGTCCTTGCAAGATTCTTTAAAATCATTCAAATGGACATGGTTTTTATTTTTAAAAATTTTATTATTCTAATATTTGAATAATGTATGTTCAATCACCTACAAAACTTCCCAAATCTATGTGAGAACTTATATTTAATGTAGCTGATGTCATTTTTAAATTTGGAAGTCCTAAAAAGGAAACCCACAAAGTTTTTAGGAATAATGCCTCGTCTAAAACTTTCAAAAAATATGCTTTTGGAACAAAAAAATTGAAAAACAAACAAAAATTGAACTTCATATGGACTTATGAAAATATGGTCAAATTTTAACCATTCAAAAGTCCTTAACTATCAAACGATTAAGGTTTTCAAATAAAAGATTCCTCGTATGAATTTATCATCTTGTATTATATCATACATCATACATACAATAACAAATTTAGAATGTGAAACAATATATATATATATATATATATATATATATATCCATTTTGTGATGGTTT
>Ga0116227_10001758_pt1 | contig 49103 bp, 26 predicted proteins | sample S1TSphgellanicum_FD_89693 | JGI IMG/M metagenome (GOLD analysis project Ga0116227, IMG submission 89693) | Host-associated microbial communities from peat moss isolated from Minnesota, USA - S1T2_Fb - Sphagnum magellanicum MG | ecosystem: Host-associated > Plants > Peat moss > Unclassified... | reverse complement strand
TGGTTTGATTGTAGAAAATATATAATAAAAAACCATCGAAATTTTAAAAGATATTTTCAAATAAGTCTTGAAAACTAAAAAAAACCTTATAAATTTTAAAAGGCATTAAAAGCCTTTAAAGTTTTTTTTTTTTTTTTTTTTTTTTGGTTTATGTTTTTTTAAGTCAAAAAGAATTTGGAATCTATGATTTGTGTGTGTTATGTTCATGATTTTTTTTTGTTCTCAAGTCTCATTGCAACTATGTATGTGTGCAAATGTGTGTAGTTTATTTATTTTTGAGTTCAATTTGTAGTGTGGATTGCTAATGTCTATTTTATGGATCAAAATTGCCATGCCTATTCTATTGATTTCCATAAATTTCAAATTCAAACCTAACTTTCATGTTGTTGAATCCATTGAATATCATATCAAGTTGATCATCAAATTGAATGCTTCAAAATCCCAACCTATTGTTATGCATCCCAAAAAACCCATAATGAAGAAAAAAATTGAGATTATGAAGGTTTGAAATATTTCCAAAATAAGTGGGTTGCACACATTCCTTGGGTTGAATTGGTTATAGATGTGAAAGGTAAGGTGCACAAAATGTGTTATGTAATTTGTTCAAATGTTGAAGGTTTTTTGTCCCTAAGCTTGATAATTTGTTGTACCATGCAAATAGGCATAAAATTGACATGTTGCTAGTCAAGTGGTCAAGGTTGGGTCTTTTTACTTCAACTTGAAAAATTAACATGCATCTAATGAAAGATCTATTACAAGTTTAAACACAATTCCATTTTGGATGTAATTGTTTAAGAGCTTCCATGAAAGAAAAAACAAAAGTTGATCACCCCAATGTTGTTGAAAATACTTTGCACCAACATTTGATTGTCATCAAGGTAGTTTTCTCTTCACAAGGCGGGAAATGATGTGGTCTATGTGAAAGTTCTTTTCAATCATTATACATTGAATTTGTATTTTTTTTAAAGATGAAAATGCTTCCAAATAATGAATCTATCATGCAAAAGGGATTTTCTACAAACCTTATCAATTGATTATGGGTGAAGATTAATTCTTTAACATCTTCAAGCACAAGTTCTTGAAATTCATAATGTTGGCCAAAATAGCAAATGTTTAAATCCTTGTATTTATGAAAGATGAACGAATCTATTTTTCATTAATGACATTCATGGAAAAGCAATTGAAAAATTACTTAACCACTTAATTGGATTTGTGCATTTGATTTTACACCATTTAGAGTTCCCATTTGAAGAAACCATCACCTAGTGGAAAAACGCAAAAGTTCAATCTTGTATTGATTATAATTAAAAATAGATGATATGTAAGTGAATTTTGGAGTATGGATTATGGAGACAAGTAACTTTTTGTTTGTTACATCCCCTTTCTGAAGGAGTATTTTTCTTTTTTTCCCCCAATTTCATCTGAAAGTGAAGAATTTCAATGTTTTTCTTTTTTCTTTTTTTGTTGATGTTCACACAAGCTTGTGATTTTTTCAAGTATTGTTTCAACAAGTTTTGTCACTTGTGAGTTCCATCATCCATGGCATGTAAATCTATTGGTTATTAGTTGTGGAACAATATATATTAGAATGTGGAGTAAGGTGTATCTACAATTTGTTTGTTATATTTGTTTTTGAAGTTGTAACTTGGTCATGTTTCAATGTTTTTTGTTCCATTGTGCATTGCGCAATATGCATTTGTGGGTGAAATTACGGTCAAAAGAGCCATGGGCATCAAGGTAAAAGTTATTTTCCAAGGACTACACACGACACGTGTCATCCTTACATTGGTTTATCACTTAAAATTCTATATTTCGGATACCCCATTTTGCAGATATAAATACATTTTGACTACAAATTGATTTTATATCATGTATATTATGCATCCATGCCCTTTATCACATATATATGAACAACTTTTGTTTAAACCACACTTTCAAAATCCATAAATTTCAAGGTCAAAAACATTTTTGAACCAAATGTGTTCAAATGGGTTATAAAAACAATTTTCATCAATTCAAAGTCCTTTTGCCCTTCTAATCATCAATGTTAAAATCCTCTTCAATTTTCAAAAGGAATGGTGCACATTTGGTAGGAAAAGAGGACGTTTGAAAAAAAACAAGGACTGTCCACTCTCGGGGTTTGAATGTTTTGAACATGTAAAAAAAATTTGATTTGTGTCAAGCTTTGAGCATGTAAACTTTTCAATTAATGAAAAATATTCCATAAAACTTTATGACAATCCAAACTATTATGTTTCCCTTGTGATATTTTAAACATACAAAAATGAAAGTTTTAAGGAATGTCCACTCACTTGGGTGGCTCCTTTGACTTTGATTTTACCCTTATGCAATTTTATGGTTTTTTATGAAATTTTGTACTTGTTTAGGGTGTAGGACATTGTTATTACACATGGGCAAAGTTTCTTTTGAAACTAATGTTGTGCACTCTTCTATCAACACCTACAACCATTGTCATTAACAAACCTACAACACATAACATAAAAAAACTATGAATGACTTATGACACACCCAAACCAAAATGAGATTCACCTACAACAATACAATAATTCAACCCTAAGAAACACATTGCAAATCAAACAAACTAAATGTAAAAGAAATTTACATCAAACACCAAAAACTTTATAAAACAAAAACACAATGTTATATAATCTCAAATCACAAAAATGTTTTTAAATCACACGACTTGGGATTATCTAGAACCATGTTCACATTATAACCATTTCCAATCTTTCTTCCCCAATTTACCTACAATAATTGGGATGTAAATAGGTAACAAAATTAATTCATGTTACTTGTTGTGCACTCTTATGGTGGTGTTTACAACCATCGTTGTCAACACACATACGACACACCACAAAAATACCCTAAAAGTACAACACATCCAAACTACCCCCTTATTTAGGGCCAGGGTCTTTTTAAGCTAAATAACAATGCAAAAAATATTTTATATAAATCCACCATGGATGAACACTTTGGTTTTTAGGTGAAAAGATTAATAGGTTAGGTGCAAATATGAACCCCATCATTAATTGCATTGCCATAATCCTTCAATTTTTCATCCAAATGTGAATCATTCTAAAAAATAGCTTAAATTACTTTTTATTATTTAATAATAGGAATAGACACTTATATTTATTTTGTGCACTAATAATGAAACCATTTTCTAACTGAAATTCCCTCCAATGGTGGTGTGAAACATCCCATATGCCAACCTTTGGAACATTGATCACAAATCAACATAGTAGTAATTTTCATAGTATACCCACATGACAAAGAATGTAATCTTACAAGGACGATTACTAAAAATGGATCAACTTAACCATCAATACATGGAAAATCACACATCACACAATTATGCACATGGTCTTTCTAGGTTTTACCATCTTGACCTTCCAACAACAACATTTTGTACATTCAAAATAACATATATTTTAATCACATTTAAAATAATGGGCGTTGTTTGTTGTAAGTACACATAGTCATTTGGATCAAATATACAAATTTGAGGTTGATAACCATTTCCCCAAGTATTGGCATATTAAAGTGTGTCTCAATGATGAACAATTGTTAAATTTTCCATAGCCATTAACATTACATGCCAGAACAAAGTTGTTTACTAGTCACATTCGCTTAAAACCACATTTTTGGATCATCCAATTAAGTACCATGGCATCATGTTGGACTATAACTAATAGCTTGGAATTAAGACCAAACAATAAAACATATATTGAAAATGACATGAAAAAAACATGTTGACCACATTTATACCCCATATATAACCATGGTAATTATAAATCTCAATATCTAATATGACATTTTAGAACCTATATTTACACAAATTTCACTTCAACATTTACACCACTCATTCAACTAATGTGTTTGTTCTAGGATGGTCTCATGAAGTTTCACAAGGTTAAAGCATGGTTGGGATATGCAAAAGGACTATTTCATTTTATATTCACTAGACCCCCTCACTTATACATGTTGAAACTTAATAACACATTTGTATTGAAAATTTGCTCTTATTCATAGCTATATACATTACAAAAATATTATTCTATGCATTGAATGTCAAATTTGAACAAGTTTAAAAATTCCTACCAAATCCTTGAAAAAAAATCTAAGGTTCATGATAAAAAAAGGTTTAAATACTCATAATGAATGTCTAAACAACTTTTTTTGGCACAATATTTTCACCACAAACACCTTGTGTGTTAATGGGTGTAAAATGTATGAATGTGGCAAGAACCAAATGCCCAATTATAATGTAATTTTTTTTTTAAAATCAAATTTCTTGGAATTTTGGGCCATTGATAAAACATGGTCCACATTGGATAAATTTTACTATTTTCACTTTCATAAGTGAAAAAAAAAACTTCAGAAGCCTATATAAAATTTGGAACAAAATTATTTCATTTGACACAAAAAAGAAGGGCGAAATGTAAGACACGTCATGGGAAAAGTGAAGAAAAAAATGACTTTGGGAGTCCTTAGGTTTCAAATGTGGTATTCCAATTATGTTTGGACCCCAAAATGATTTACTAATGTTTTTTCACACAATTATTGAAATTCTTCATAAGATTTCATACCTCAAGGTCAGTGAGTATTTCAATTGGAACATCGAACCTAGTGAAAACCCAATCCAAAAATGCATGTTGTTTTCTAATTATTGTGATCCAATAATGACACCAACTCCAACCACTTGGAGAAATATTCAATCATAACTAATACATAGTAGTTATTACATAATCTTAAACTTAACGGGCTACCAAAATCCAAATTCCACAAATACATTAACCCCATAATGGGAAATGGATGTAAATAAAATATAAATGTGTAAAATGATGCCCAAATTTGATCACACACCACACACCAAGAAACGAACTATTGAAATTTTAATTACATTTCATGCCACCAATATTATGATTTGAGTAAATTAAAAGTATGCTTGAAATCCAAAATAACCCAACTATTCATGAACATGTCATACAAGGCCTTCACACTACTTTAAGTGACGCATTACCCACACTCATCCATCATTCCACACTCGTAAGAGAATCACCTTCCCGTAGGATATTTTTGGCCCTATGCATGACCTAATCACACTCCTTGGGTGTTAATCCAATTGGGACTTCACTTGCTTGCATATATGCAATAACATGTGTACTTTCATTTACATCCAAGGCACCATTTAGTCTAATGTCTAAAACATAAGAATCCCTAACATACATGTTAATTTGAAGTACAACCCAAAACATTCCAAAAAATGAACATAGGTATGCATAGGCATGCCAACTTGGGATTGCCTTTAATTCAACATCACTATGCTAACAAATACCAATGGTGTCCTCTTCATTAGAACTTGGTTTTTGATTTAACCCATCAACATTTCAATTAACCCTACCCACCCTATGAACAATGTCAAAGTCATACTCATGTAAAATAAGTGCCCACCTAACTAATTCCTTATGAGACATTTTGATTCCATTAGCTGAAATTTCAAAGGCTAATAATTTGTAATTTAAATGAATGGGCTACCATACAAATAACATTAAATAATGATGAAACTTCCCAAATAACAAGGCATTCCCCCTCATACAAACGATACTTGGCCCTCATATTATTGTTGGATTGATTTGCATACACCACCTGAATTGTCAGATATCATCATCCAATTGGGTAAGCATCGCTTTCATCCTTAAGGTGTTTTAATCCACGTGTAACTTGAATTTGATAACCTTTGAATGGGTCATTACAAAATATGAACCAAAATGAAACATGCCTTCAACTTCTGAAAGGGTTATTCATGTGTTTCATTCGAAATGTACTCTTAATCAATCTTCATCAATTGGGTCAAAAGTTTGACGATGTTGTTGAACCTTTTGACAAATGGTTAATAATAATTTCACAATCCTAGAAAAGCTTGAACCAAGTAACATCCAATCATTGGGGAGCTTGTGGAATGGTTTTAACCTTTGCTTTACGAACCGCTAATCCACCTACGTAAAGCATATGATTCATGTATTCCACCTACATTGAAAGAACTAACATTTGCCAGGATGAAACTAATGTTATATTACTTAAATCTTATAAACACCTATAACAATAATGCATATGATTTCCTAAGGCTAGGTTTTAAATGATGATTTATTTAACAATTGACTAATGTTCACCAACACCCAATCCATAACTCTTTTAAATCCTATAGGGGCATTTTTCAAACCAAATGACAAAAATTGCCATTAGTATAAACAATCTTTCCGATTATGATCAATCCCCCAAAATGTTTTGACCTTGTCACCTTCCTTCAATGGCAGTTGATAATAGTTAGACCACAAATCCAAGGTACTGAAAACCTTGGCTTGCCCAAGAGCATCAAAGATCTCCTCAAATAGGGACATGACATATTTGTTTGAATAGGTTCATTGTTCATCAAATGGTAATCCTAACACATATGACACTCCATATATCCATTTGCCAAAATTATCTTTCTTGGTCGGCATCATTATTGTTGAGGCATATATTTGACCCATAGACAATTTGACCAAATGTGCATCCAATAGCTCTATTGTTCAAATTTGAACCAAGGCCCTTTCTACCTCGTTAAACCCTATAAGATCACCTTAAAATCAATATCATCCTCATGTATGATATGGATTTGTTGTCTTTTTAATTGCTTGGCTAATTCCTTTAAATTGAATACAAAGCATCCAATGTAATCTTAGATCTTCTTTTGTCCAAATCTAATCACATTTAAAGAAATTGAAAATGAAAGGGAAATGCATCACCCCTAATGAAACAAATGAAATTTGAATCACTAGTTAAAAATGCAATTTGTGATGATGTTATTTCATTACATCTTGCATCAATGATGCATCAATGATGCAATTAAAGATGAAATCCTATAACCCATTTTACAAGTTTTTACTTATGTTGGGCATCATCATACCTAAGTTCTAGGGTTGAATTAAGTTGATTGATTGCACACTGATCAAAACTCAAAAACCATGGAGAATATTTTAGCTCTTATCTTTCTATGGCAATTAACCAAGTTCCTTTGATGTCAAATTGAGTTAAATGTCGTAAAATGATTAGAAACTTTTACAATGGATAAAAATGAAGCCAATTGAGAAAGTTGAAAAGGTTGGACACTAAATAAATTAAGAAAGTTTGAGAATCAAAGAAAATGGAAATAATTGAAAAAGTTGAACAATGGATGAAAACAAAGTTCATTGAGAAATATGTTTGTTTATGATTAAGCTAATGGCTGAATCAAGGACAATGGATGAAAATGAAATTAGTTGGAAGGGAAGTACAAAGAGTTCAATTCTAAAGGATTTATCACCACCGTAAGGCCAAAAACAAATTAAAACCTTAAAAAATATATTATTATCTACTTTGCATTTTTGAAACAATGTACATCCATTGGATGAATTGTGAATCAAGAATGTTGAGAAAGTTGTAAAATGGATTAATGGATGTAAAAAAGTTGAAATTGTTGGACAATGGATCAAAATCAAATTTGTGAGGTTTCTATCTTTCCCAACTTATTCCATCATCATCCATTGTCTTTTTTGGGGGCTTTCACACTCATATACCATCTAACATACGTACATTATTTTAAAGTAGACACTATGTTATCAAAAAATTGTAATGTTTAGATTTCTTTTGTGTTCAATTGATGGTAAATCTTTTTATAATTCAACTCAAATATCTTGAATTTTCTCCATCATCCTTTAATTCAACCACAGACCTTATATCCCTGAGTTCATCCATTGTCCAAATTGCTTGAATTGTACCACTTCCCCCAGGATAATCAAAATTTTCATCCATTATCAAATTTCCAAAATGACTAAAGCAGTTCACTAAAATTGACATCCATAAAAGCTGAGTATTGGGGAAGACGAATATTGTACCTACAACTAATAATCAACAATATTTGTCACAATAATTATTTTTTGAAAAAAGGGTTTCAACAACCCCATTTTCAATCTTTCAAATTTTCAATAAGACAATTTTAAGTGTGTTAAATCTCTTCATGTTTTAAAAGATAACTATGGTAGCCCAGTGGTTAAGACCAGCCTACTTAATGTGTGTAATAGGTGCAAGATTTTATCCTCCTAAAATTAAACACAATGGGCTCAGTTTTTATTTTTCTTTGGCTTGCAATTTGAGAATTAATAATCACTGAATCTCACTCATAGGTAAGATAATTGATAAATCATTCTCCATTAAATTTTATTTTCATTCCTTCTGAATTTCAAATTCTCCCATTTCCTCAAATTCATCCATTATCCAACTTCCCAGGCTCAGCCCAAACTCCCTAGATTGTCCAACTCCTAAATATTCACCTTAGTATCCCCCTTCCGAAGATGATCAAACCCCCTAAATTCATCTATTGTCACACTTCTCTGAATTGTCCCACTTGCTTGGATTCATCCATTGTTGGAGTTTCCCAACCCAATCCATCCCAACCCTAAACCCTAAACCCATTTTCCACCTGCTGATAGCAAACCACCTGGACAAATCATTATGATCGGCCAATCAGAAATAGGGACTAGTAGTCACATCTTTCTTCCTGCACTCTTTCCGTGGCAGCTGTTAGGCTTTGCTGTACCTTTCACCAGCCTCAGCAAATTGTTCCCAAATGCTGGGCCAAAACCATTTTTGCTAACCCACACTACCATGTTTTGAGTTCTCCTCATTCACACACAGCTGGAGTTGCTTAGGTCTGCTTCAGGTACATTCTAACTTATTGCACTTGTTTGGTGCTCAGTCCATTTCCCCCCTTTTTTCAATATAAATTAAGAAAAGAAGTTTCCTAAGGCATGGCAGCAAAAATGAACCACATGGTGGTCAGAGGACAAAAAATAAATAAAAAGATTAAATAATAAAGCTTGGGAGCAAAAGTGATCCAGGACATGGTCAGAAAAACAAGGGCAAATTTATTTATTTATTTATTTATTTTTGTTGTACCCTTTGCAGCTTTGACACTAATTATATTATTTGTAGAAATGTTGAAATTTTCATCAAATTTTTACTTTTTTCCAAGATATTTTTGAGGAACCTAAGGAATTTTTTGGAATTTTTTGTTTTTTTGTCATGGAATCATCAAATTTAATTAATAATTGGATAGACATGTGTTGAAGCTGCCCATAGCCCTGTTGAAATTACATAATGATTACCATAGTACCTAGGCCATTTCAACACATGTCCGTCGAATAAATAATTAATTTTGAAAAAATCATTTCAAAAAATGGAATATTCCTAAGTATTCACTATTACCCTTCACAATTTTTCTTGATTTGGAAAAAAATAATTTTTGAAAATTTCAACATTTCTGAAAATAATATAATTAGTGTCGAATTGGCCAAGGTAGTATAGGGTATTATTTGGGAGCAAATGCAAGTAATATGGATATGGATTTGTTTAAACAAACCTTTTGCGGCTAGGTATCACTACCATGAGATGCCATGATGGATGTTACAACAATGTTAGGTACCAAACCCTAGAATTCCCAAGCCCTAGGGTGCTATGTCGGGGGAGCTCTCCCAATTTTATATGTTCCCACATTCCCATGGAAATATTTCTTGTCTACAGAATGGGAAAGAGTGAGGAAATAAAAAGAGAGTTTGTTTATGTAAGGGGAGGTTCATGTACTCGCACCTTCTCCTGAGGTTTGGGAGCACCCTTAGATGCCCCCCTCCCCTCAGGAGAACGCACGAGAACCTCCCCTACAACAAAATATTATAAGAGCCACTTGTGAGCTTCATTGAAGTTGGAAACTTTAGACACTTTGATGCAAGTGTCATTATGTGACATAAAATGTGAGAAGAGGAATTGGAGGGCAGTGTTGAAATGTAATGCAACATGAAAAAATTGAAAAATTCCAAGTTTTTTATTTATTATTAAAAGTTCAAACTTTTAAAAAATTTTGTTGATATTTTTTGCATTTTTTATTTCAATTTTGTGATGTTTCCATAGTAACAATCAACAACAAGAAGATTAACAAGAAGATTTAGCTGAATTTGGTTACAGACCAAACAAACATTTTTTAATATTTTGGCTCCATACTGAATTTGTAAAAATCTGGTGATTTGAAGTTATTTTCAAATTTTGGCATAATATGTGGCCATTTTTTCACAAAATTCTTTCTGTGTCAAAATTTATTTTCAGGTTGAAAAAATGCAAAATCGTGTCTCCATAAAGGATGCTTTGGTGGTGTTCACATTTTAGTATGAATGGTCAAAATTTTGTCAACTTGTTGTTATGTGAAATGCATTAATTAAATTGCTCATCTCAATGAAATGCAAAATGAAAACTAAGTCGTCAAAAAAATTAAATAAATAAATAAATAATCATCAAACTACATCATTATTAACAAAGGATTATTTTGAAAAATTTGACCCAAAGTCGCCATATTTTGAGAGAGAGACAAAATAGAATTGCCATATATATATATATATAATTTTTTCAAATATATGTATTAGTGTTTAAAAATTGACAACCTAGTTGGATGATAATAGCTTTATCCAAGTAATTCATTATATTTTGAAATTTCAATATCATGCAGTTATTAAAAAAAAAACTCAATAACCATAGGTCAATGCCTCCCTAATTTGTACCCAAATTTGGCTAAGTCTTCTTGTGGATAGTTCTCCAACCACCTACCTCAATAAATTGACCCACCCCCAAAACAAACCCTGAACAATGGTTAAACTCAAGACCATTCCTAGTAGGGGTAGATAGAGAGTGAAATTGGTCACTTAGGTGCACTTTAAGGGGGGGGAGGGGTCCATGGTCCAAATTTCTAGAAACCCATTTGGACTCATTTGAAAGCAAATTGAATCCTTAAGTTAGACCATGCCTTAGACCCTACCTTGCATGTTGGTTCTCCGAATCTCCTTTGAGCTCTTTTTTAAATTTAAATTCGGTCTGAACCAATTGATTTTCCGTCCAAAATGGTATGCCATGTAGGTTTAGCTTTGATTTGCTCCCTTTTGGTAATGGACCTTCTTCGTCTAAAAAGGCCATGGGTCCAATTTATGGCTCTCATCCGATTTCAATAGGATTGCTCTATTTCAATTGGACCGTGGACCTTTGGACCCTCATCTAAAGTAGCTCTTAGACCATACTTAGACCATACTGCATTCATTGACTATGTGGAAACGAATTGACTTCCGTGACACTCACAGCTGTCAAATATAACATAATCCCCAAATGAGTTTAGGGTTTAGGGTTTAAGGTCTAAGATTTAGGGTTTAAGGTTTAGGGTTTAGGGTTTAAGGTCTAGGGTTTAGGGTTTAGGGTTTATCCACAGGACAGGCTGACATGGGTGGGCATAACAATAGCTATAATAATGATAATAATAAGATTGTGCCTAGTATCTTGTACATGTGGTTGTGAACTTGTCGTTTGCCCAAAACCGTCGCCGCCGTGCACTAGTGACCATGCCGGTAGCCGAGACTATGGGGAGCAGCGTCGTCGCTTTGTGGATGGCCCAAATTCCCAACCCCACAAGGACTTTATCCATCCATCCATCCATCCATCCATCACTTCCCGCATTACACGCTGGTGCACAGTGCCGTAATAATGGTACATTATTTTTTAGCCATTCCCATACCTATGCCTATTTAAATGCCCCCAGTCGATTTTGGTTTAGTTCTGATTTTTTTTTAAAATTATTAATTTTTTAATTTTTTAATTTTTTTTCTGTTTTTTTCCCCCAAAATTGGGACTTGGTTTTGGTTCTGGTTTTTTAAAAAAAAATTAGGAGTGGTTTTGGATCCAGTTTTAGAACCTACCGTTTGGGTAACTTTGGTTTCAACTTCAAAAAAATTTAAACCCTTTTCAAAAAAAATCACAATTTTTTTTTGAAAATTTGGAACATAATCCAGCAAGAAAAAAAAAGAATTTAAATAATCTGAAATAAAATCCGAAAAAATATGGATTTTTTTTCAGATAACCAGAAAGAAAATATAGAAAATATAAAACCACCTCACAAATCAGGAATAAATCCAAGAAATCAGAAAAATGAAGGAAATAATCAATAAGACATAAAAAATTTCAGAAAATCAGGAAAATACAAAAAACCAAGGTCAGCAATGAGAAAAAACTTAGGCTTTTATTCCAAAAATGAGAAATGTTTACAAAAGTTTGTCAATGTCAACTTAAATACAAACTTACTTTTTATGTCTTAAATGATGTAAACTCTAACATGCCATGTGGTTCTATGTTTTAGGGTTTCATGCATCAATATCCATCAATCACTTCCAAAAAGGCCTCTATGGCTCAAAACATAAAACCAAAAATGTAAAACCTAACAATTTGAAAGTTACATCATCTCCTCAAGTTAAAGCTTATGGTAGCACTCTCACTCCTACATTGTTCCACTTTTTCAATGCCGAGGATCAAACATCAATCAACAAAAATAATTTTAACCCATCAACATTAACTAGACATAATCCAATGAGAAAAACAAAAAATTGACATAATATATGAAAATTTTAAAATTACATAAAGCCCATCACTACTTTCTTCCAATTCAAATAGCCCAATTTTTTCAATCATATATTTGTTTTTGTTCATTTGGGCTTCTTCCATTTCCATGAATTGCTTCATGAACCCCAAGTTACCAATATGGACATCATGTGACCAGTTTTTGTAAATGTTTATAAGCATTTCAAGATTCTATATGCCCAACTAAGAATGCCAAAGGTTCATACAAATACTTGCAATACTAAAACTCTCTTTATTTTAATTTGGGAACCAATAATCCCCAAAATTTGTTAGGCTACAAACCTAGCATATGAAATTTGTGTTTCATGCACCTTAGCTTCCAACATTCTAGTGGATTTTTGGCCTATTCTTCCGTGATCTACTTGACCCTGAAATGATTCAATTATTCTTTCACTGTTGGGGATGCCATTTCCACATTAATCTCCATGTAATCATAGAGACTCATGGTTTTAATACTTTGGGATGTAGAACTAGGAGCTCCAACATTTATATCACTTAAGTTAAAAAAGGTTGCATTGATAAAGAATGGAAACAATATTCAATGGTCACATTGACCTACAATTTATGATGATTTTTCCTTGCCAATAAACTAAATGACCAAACTTTAACCCTGTAACAAAAGTCTAACATCATGCACAACATATTGTCAATTTTGCATTGGCCTTTTGGAAATAATGCATGTTTTGTCAAAAGAGTTGGAGTTTTCCATCAAAACTTGGGTTTCATTAGAGTTAAGTTTTAAACAATTTGTTTGACATTGAGATACAAATAATATGGCAATAGTAAGTGTTAATTGCAAAGTTAACGCATCCTTAACACCTTGACCTAGGCCACTCCCTTTTGCCCCCTTGGAGACCTTAAAAAAAAACATTGCAATTTATTACCTAATCCACCCCCTTGCTCTTGGTTTTTTACCCTAAATAAGTTCCCAATTGCTCCCAAATTAATTCCTTCCAACGATCATTTTATAATGTAATGGTCTTAATGTAGTCAAAGCCAACTAGAATCCTCTCCTTCTAGCAACTTTTTTCTTTATTCTTTTTATATCTTTTTTTCATGTTTGTTGCAAACAACAATCCTACCTTTCTTTAACATTTTTTTCTTTCTGCATTTAACCAACTACAATCCTAAACCAAAGCATACTCATGCAAGCATCATCATACAATAATTTCAACAAGTTTTACACACAAAACAAGTCTCACATCTCAAAGAAGAGGTTATAATGTAGTTTTTTCAACCCCAAGTCTTGCATTCTTTTCCTTAATTAAATCCTAACATGGTCCCTATGTTGCCTTCCTTCACTACAATCCTATCTCCCAACTACCTACACCTCTAGAACTCTCTACCACACCCCAAAACAACCTTTCATACTCTACCTCTTCAAGACAACCTTTCCCCTAATTATTTTCTTTTTTGCTCCACAAGAGGGCATACCGTTACTTTTCATTCCTAGGCCCAACAATCGCCCTTTCAAGATCTCTCCCCTTTTGTATTTTTATTTCCTTTTTTGAACAACAAAACTAGGTAACTCTTCTTGATTCCCCACCATTCGCATCTAGTCACCATGTTCATGAAATTTTCTATTTGAATAGTGGCCAACACCATCATTTGATGATCTTGCCTCTATCCTCTAAAATGAATGTTCATTTGATTATGTCTTGAAAAACATGTTCACCCATGATGTTCTAGCCCCCCTCTTCACATATTTCACCCTTTCATGATGTGCTAAGATCCTTCCTCATCTTTACAAATCACAACATCATCATCACTCTCCTTTTTCACAACTTTTCATGTCCCATTTAGTATTTCAAGAAGAAGAAAAAAAGGTCAACAACTATCTCCTTTCCTTTTAGCTTTATGAAGATGCTACTATTATTGTATTGCCTTAACCTTAATTACTAAAAGCTTTTAAAAAACCCCCTTCCACCCCATCGATACCTTTTTATCCAATAGTTTTAGCTAGTATATGACAAGAAAGGATAACCTAACCTTATTATAATCTAACTAATCTACCACCCTTTTATTTTAACCAGGCCACCCACACCCCAAAACCAAACTGGGATAAAGACACGTGCCTTAACATGTTCCCTTGTACTTAAAATTAGCCCAAAACTTCATTAATCATTCTACATATCTTAATCAAAATTAGGTTAGGTTAAATTATGCCCAACAATAAAAGCATATGAAAATAACCAATATTTTCAATTTTGGTTCAACACACACTGTTGAATCGCAAGCCCTAAAATATAAACAATAATTTAGACCACTACCCAAACTTGAGGATTTGGCACATGACCTTGTAATGCCAAAGACAACAACCTTCCATAACAAAAGACAACCACATGTTTAAACTCAAGAGACCCCTAGAATAGGATGACTCTTGAAAGAACATGGATGTTTACAAGAATTATGATATGTGTAAACACCTTAACAACTTGACATGTCTTGAGCCATTCTTACCATCCCTTACCACTTTTATTAGTCCAAGTGATGGTTTTTTGCAAAATTGATTATGTTTCTTTAATTGAAATTGAGGTCAAGTTGACACATATTTAAGAATCATTTGTGGCATATTAGCAATTCTTGAACATTGCATGGCCCCAACAAGTCCATACAAAAGGTGTAAACAAGCCCAAAATTTCATAAAACACAAGATAAGTTAAAAGCATAAATCATAGTGGAAATATTATCTCCTTCATTTTTGACATATGCAATAATACAAACATTAAGCCCATGTTTTGAAAGCAAATCATTCACTTGAAAAACCATGGGATTTCCAAATGTATCTATAATTTTTTTAAACCCCAAAGTTACATAGTAAGACTCCCACTTGTCATTTAAGAAATGGGCAATAAGTACAAAAGTATTGACACCCCCTCTAGACATCCATAAATCAAAACTAACCATGCATGTACAACATGAATCAAAGGTTGGAAATGATAATACTTCCATGGTGTTTTTTCCATCCTAGGCAAAAGATCATATTTCAATTGCCACCTTGATGGAAAAGTGAGGTGAGGCTTTTATTTCAAAATTAATCCCCTAAAAAATGGCACTTCCACAAATGATGATGGCAAAAACTCATTGGTAATACTCTAGATCCTCTTCAAATTAAATTTGGTGAAGATCATTTTTGTTATAAGGAACAAAATTACCAAAGAAACCAAAAATATAGTTAAAGGTTGGGCCAAACCTTTTTTCCATACCTTTTTATCCTTCAAGCCCACCTTTTCTCATTCATTCCATTCATCCCAAAACTACCAATGATTTCCCTCCAAATGTTTAAACAATGTAAAAATCCCATTAACAAATACGTAACTTATCAAGCCCCTTTTTTCTTGCATTTGGAACAAGTGGGTAACAAATAACACTTTCTAATTGTTTGGGTGGGATTGAGCTAGACTTGAACTTACCTTTGGTGAAGAAAAGTTCAAAGATACATAAAATGCCTAAACTATGGTAGTTCAACTTTTAGGTTTCCAAAAATTTCAAAATTTCACCAACAAAGCCCATAACTTTAAATAATTTGTGCTTGTAGAATTGTTTTTGTGTTATTGATGTTATAAGGACTTCAAAACTAAAAAAAAAATGCAAACAATCCATTTCCAATGGAGCCTTTGTTGGGAACATCCATTACCTTAAACATAGACATTTCAAAAAAATTCAACAACAGTAGAAGAGCACAACTAAGGCCATGAAAAACACTAGCAAAAAAACATGACCAAAGTCACAAAAAATAGCAACAAAATAACACAACTGACACTGATAGTAGACAAAATAACATAAAAAATAACAAAAAAACATGACTAAAACCACAAAGAGCAAAAGTATAAGAACACAATTGAAACCACAAATAACAACATTAAAAGAACGTGACTAAGAATAATAGTAGAAAAACATGACCAAGGCCACAAAAGGCAACAAGAGAATAACACAATTAAAAGTAACAAGAAAAGGTCATAACTAAAGCCATAGCAGTAAAAAAACACAACGAAAGCCACAAAAGCAACAATAGAAGAACACAACTAAGGTCACGAAAAATAACAATAGAAAAACATGACCAAGACCATGAAAAGTGCTAGAAGAAAAAGAATAACAACATACCCCACAACGATGACCGCCATCACAATGGCCATGACTATCATTACCACAACTATTGTTGCCATAACTATCATTGCCACGACTATTGTTGCCATAACTATCTTGCCATGATTGTTGCCACCACACAAACACCACCAAAAAAATCAACTTGGTCAATGTAAAAAACAACAACAATATAAAAGCATGACCAATATACAATTTGACAACAACTTACCTTTTGAGCTTGAGCTATGGAGCTTAATTCTTGAGCTTTGAAAAGAAATAAATCAAAAAACCTTTGAAAGGCGAAACACAAAATTCTTGAAAAAAACTTCAGGAAAAAAAAGAAGTTTTGGAACTTGAAGCTTCAAGCTACAACAAACATGAAAGAAAGAAAATGAACCAACAAAAACAACATCAAACTCTTTAAACTCAAAACCTTAAATGTTGAACCTAAAATAAGATATGAAACCAAATTTTAGAAAATATTTCATCATAATTTCAATTTTAATATCAATTTAAAACCAATGTTTGAATTTAGTTTCAATTATAATCAAAGTTAGAACCAAAGGTCAGTTCCCACCTAATTTTAAAACCTTTATATATCAAGTTGGTTCCAAATAAGTTCTTAGGAATTGAAACTAGAACCAATGGTTTTAACTTGGCAATCCAAGTACCCACTTGACACTAATTTGAACCCATTAATTTTGCCTTTCATAAAACATTCCTATAAATCTTTTCAATCATACAACACATAGTCATGTCTTTTTGCTATAATTTACCTTCACAAATGAGAGGGTTTATTTTTGTTTTCATTTCAATAAAGGTTCCTATATGTTTTTAGTGTATGTCCAAAGGACAACTTACAAAGTGTAAAAAGTTGATGACTTTTTCAAAATGCATAACACCCACAAAGGTGGGGCATTTTAATTTTCAAAAAGGCCACCAACCTTTTTATTGTGATATTCATCAAGGATTCATTAGGTTTCCGTTAGGTATCATGAGATTTTTTTATTAAAAAATTGAACAATAATTTTTATGTGGAATAAAAACTTTGGAATACACACCAAGGCTTAAAAGGGGGAAGGCTTTTACACCTACTCCTTAAGCTTAAGGTGTAAAATCCTTCCCCCTTTTGGGCCTTTGTTAGCTACATGTGGTTAGGTTCATGATAACACATGTTTGGTGCTCCTCAATTAGTAATGCCGTGGGGGAAGGACATTTTCTTGAGGACCATGTGACAAGCATATATATATATATATATATATATGTTGAAACAAGTGCCATGATATAGGGCATTGGATGCTTGATTGGAAAACAAGAAGATTAAAAAAGAAAAGCACTTCAACTATAATGAGGTGTTAAGCCACACATAACAAACATTGTTGATTTGAAGGAGATGTGTTACAATAGTTGCCATGATATAAAGCACTCGGAACCTAATTATGTTAAATTGAAGGATAAAATGAATGAGAAAAACAAACACCCTGACAACAAAGGGGTGTTTGTGACAAATGTTGTTGAATCACATGTAATAAACACCATTGATTTGAAATTGGAGGTGTGGCAATAACTTGCTTGAGGTGAAGCATTTGGAATTTAATTACACTTAACCAAATGACAATAGTAGTGAAAGAAACAAAGATTTTAACAACAAAATGATTTTTGTCGTTGAAATTATGAAGTTGAACATTACACGAAAATAAACAATGTTTATATAGTAGAATATGTTGCACATTGCATATCACCTAGGTGATGAAACATGATATTCTAACATTGGAACAACTAAGCACATCACCAACAAGAAATGTTGGTTCAATTTTTTAAATTTAACCATCATGGATGGGCCTTTGAGTGGCCAATAACATTGTGATTTGAGGTCTCTTCATGCCTAGAAAACCATTTAGGAAGTCACAAATGTAGTTTTAATGCACATAGCAATCAAAAGAGCTTTAAATTGTTGATCAACTATCAATATATTACCAAAATGAAGCATTAAATCATTTAAGTGCATATCAATGGTTAATAATTGACAATATTTGTATTGTTAAATGTCATAAATTGATAGATATGAAATCTTTTATAGGTAAAAAAGACTTTTGTCATAATATAAAAAGGATTTTTTTTCCACGATTTATGTGATTTTTTGGTTGAAACTTATTGAGTTAACATTACTTCTTATAATTACATTACTAAAAAAAATCATTGTACAACTTCATATCTATGCCCCAAATTGCAACATGGCTTTTTAAAGTTATCTAAAAAGTCTTTAATGAAATTCCTTAATATGAAAACACCCTTTGAACATAAAGGATTGGAAATATTGAAATTCATATTCTAACATTGCATAAACAAATTAGAAACATGGAATCAACATGACATACTACTTGTATGAGCTTGATTTAAAAAATATGAACCTTTTTTTCTAGCATAAATTACTAATGAGGGCACAACAACAATCTTGAAAAAATTAAATGTAAATTATATCTTACATGAGAAAAGGTTTTTGTCATGGCAAGGTTAAGACATGGGAATTTGTGGAAGATGCATAGTAGCATAATTATGCTTGGAACATAAACAAACATGACAATTTGGTCAAGTGGAACCAATTTCAACTTTGGCACAAAAGTTTAATAATATGTGTGTAAAAATGATTATGAACATGAGGAGATCAAAATTAGTGGGAGGATTACATATTATGAACCCTAAAAATATATATATATATTTCATGAAATGTGTGCATTTAAGAAGAATCATAAGGTTCATTTTCCAATTAATAATACTATAGCAAGTCATAAGCTTGGTGAGTTCTACCATGGTAATATTTACATGATGAATGTGGAAACAATTAAAAAAGCAAAATAATTTGTTCCTGACAAGGACAAGATTCAAAATAGTTACATATATTCAGTGGATATGAAACACAAGAGTGAAGCCATAATAGCATTTTAAAAACTAGTGATGATCCAAAAAGAATGAAATAAGAAATAAAGTTTAAAAATTAAAAAATTTAATAAAAGAAAAAAAATCATTGGGGGAATTTTTTTTATAAGATTTTAAAAAGAAGATGGCATTCATCAAGAACTTACAACTCCACTCACTCTTGAACAAAATGATGTAGTTGATAAACATAATAGGACTATTCTTGATCAATTGTGTTACATGTTATATGTTAATGGTGTGAACAAACACTTTTGGGGAGAGGCAACTATGATAGTTATATATATATATTGAATAGGATGCAACACAAGTTTTAGATGGAGAAACATTGTGCTAAAAGTTTGGTCAAAACATAAATCAAGTGGTAAATATTTCAAAGTGTCGGGGAACATCTATTATGCTAATATCTCAAAAGAATTCAAGAAGAAGCTTGATGTTAAGAACATCAAAGCCTAATTTATAGGGTATTGTGTGGGATCCAAACCCTAAAGGTCATGCAAACTAGAAATTATCAATAAAGATGTCAAATGACACCTTAAATCAACTTTTCAAAAGATGTTTTTCAATTCCACATTGCTTCAAAATAAAGCAATTCCTTAAGAGAGGTTTCAAATTGAGCAAAATCCATACCCCCTTTCTCCCCCAATTTTAGTTCCCTTGTATGTTCTCGTATGATTCCGAATAGTTCATCATTATTTATGTATGTTTCAAATTTGATTTTATTATATTCCATGGACATTATGTGCCTTTTAATGTCCATGTAGGTTGTTAGGGGGAAAAAATGAGATGACTTTATGTACAGGAGAAGGGTTTCAAAATAGGGCTTTCAAGGATTGGAAGTCCCATCTCAAGGCAAGTAGGCCGAGGGGGAGGGACTGAGAATCTCGAAAAGCCCTATTTTGAAACCCTTTCCTAGTTTAAAAAAACGGTGTGCGCCTTTTTTCTTTTAGTGAATAGTACAAGGTGTCTTCCTTTCTTTCTTTTTACGCACACCTTTCTTCTTTCAACAGACTATACAAGGTGTCGTTTCTTTGCTTTCCTTCACTAGTATAAATCTTCAAATACATGATTGAATTTATGATTAGTCTTCCAATCATAAAGAAAAAAAATGACTAATAGCTTTAAAATAATTTTGGATGAATTATTTAGGACAATAGTCATTTAAGACATAATGTGGCAAATATCATCCATTAATAATGATTTTTCATGATTGTTTAATTTTTTTTATATTACAAATTGGACCCAAAACTTGGGGAACATTATTTTTAAATTTATAATATTTATATTGTATATTATACATATGTATAATAAAATAATATTTTTATTTTTATTTCAAAAAAATTATTTCATTATTTTTTCATCCAATCAATTGTTAACACTTGTCACCACCTAAATTAAGTGGGTAAGTAGTCCACTTAATCTATCTACTTAAGTTTGCCTAGGTTAACCCATCACAATGCATGTCACTTGTGAAGTTTGATCTTTGAACCCCAAGGATGGAATTCAACTCTTTTACCACCAAACCACCCCACTTGTTGTGAAATAATCTAATGTTTATTTGATTTAGACCATACTTCATTTAAACATTACACAAAACTTCAAATTGAATCATTCATATCTTATTGATAATTTGTCCAAATGAAAAAATTGAAAACTTATTTAAAAACTTCGTTCAATAATGTACACAACTATATAATTTTTTAAAAAATATAAATTTAGTTCAAAAAAAATTATTTGAATTTTTTTATTGAATAACATTTCAATAACCATAGTTTGGAAAAATTAAATTCAAACACATGATTTGTAAATGAAAAGACCTTTATGGCTAATACATTAATAAATAAAATATGTCTTCCATATATTAAACCTTCATTTGGTTTATGAATTTATATTATACAAATTTTCTTTCAATGTATCATAATTTTATTAATAACTTTTAATTTAGACGTATGAATCCATATAATTTTATCCATTTAAAATATTTATTAATGTATCATGAATCATATATATATAACATTCGTCATATTGAATATGAGGTATATTTAATTTAAATATTTTAATTTAACTATAATAATAATTTATTAATATTAAAATATTAACTATTTTTCTGAAATTATATTTTCCCCTTGTTTCTTGATTTCTTCCATTGTGTGTGAGGCAAAGTGCACTTTCTTTTATTTGTTTATCATTCTCAAAGCACATCGCTTTTGAAAGCCTTTTTGGTTCTATTGGTTTTTTATTCCTCCATTTGATCTTTATTTTATTTTTTAAAATAAACTTCTATTTTTTCCTTCCCTTACATTTTGTACTCATTTTGTATTTTGTTTTTCAAATTTTGTAAGTGTTTAGGTCGGTTTGTTTTTGTTTCTAGTTTTCCTTTGCTTCTTTTCTTTGTTTTTGGCACTATTTCTTATAAGATTTTTTCTTCCTTTTATTTTTTTGTATTTATGTACCAATTCCTAATGGTTGGCGTTTGTGGACCATCCTTTAAGAGTATTTGTCTTTGATCTCCACTTGAAGAAGCTGTAATCAATCAACATTTTTCTTCATTTAATAATCCTAAACAACATCTTGAATAAAAAGCTTATAGATCGGATTTTTTAATTTCTTTCCACACCTTTTATTATTTTGTGTACACCTTTTGTTAGTAATGATGTTGATTTGTTGTGGTGTAAGGACGAATTTGACGTTTATCTTAAATTGTTTGATTTTTCTAATTCTCCTCAAGTTTATGCTGAAGCAAATCATGTTGATGATGTTGCAAATGCTAAACCTTCTAATGATGCAAATGTTGCAAATGTTGAAGCTTCTGATGCTACTCATGATGAAGTTGGTGATGATGTTGCTATTTTGTTTTCGCAATTTTATAACCTTATAATTTATTAATCTTTCTAATGATCATGTTTCTTCCGATACTAATGTTTGCCATCAGTCTCCTTATGATCCCAAGGATGATGTTTCTACATTTGTCTGTGATTCTATCCCTTATTTTGATCCTCAACTTTTTGATTATCATGTTGTTTTTAAGGTATGTTAGAGATTCTACTTTCTAGAAGTTGATGAAAAGGAATTGGAGAATGTGAACGTGGGTGGTCATAGATCCAACAATCATGTTGAGATTTGAGCCAAAAATGCATTTGATGAATGGCAACGGTTTTGTGGGTATGAAACAAACATGTAAATTATTAATTTGTTACAGAAGGAAGAGAGCATAAAAGGTCTTGTAGACATGCTTTACTTGTTTGTTCTTCAAGTTGCTAAAAGGACAACAACATGTACCATATGACTAGGTTTTTTTTAAAGATCTTACTCTTTTTTTTTTTTTTCAATTTTGTTCGTTTCTTTTCTTTTTCAAATTTCTTGTATTTCAATTTGTTGTTTATGTTGTTTATGTTTTATCATTTCCTCTTACTTTTTTTTTTTCCTTTCATTCATGGTGGCATTCAAGCATTGATTAGAGGAATTGGCAAACTAAGTAGGCAAAGGCAAAAGCAAAGGATTATTGAAATTGTTGTTGCCCCAATAGTCCCTTTCAACATTTTTACTAATGTCAAGTACAATTGTGTGAAAATTATGGGTGACGAAACAACTTTGTGAATGTCAAATGTGAATTTTGGGAAGTCCAATTAAAAGATTGATGTGCTTTCTATTAAAGAGGAGCATGCCATGCTTTCACAAGCGATTTGTCAACCCACATTTCCTTATGGTCTTAATCTCAAGTTGGGGTTTTTTTGTATTCACAATTTTTTCATTTACGATTGCTCTAAACTTTGGAAATGGAATTTGAAGAATTTGGTTTGGTTCAACTACCTATCGGTTTGGTATTGAAGTTTTGTTAGGGGGTTTCCAAAAAATTGGCGCATCAATGTGATTAAATGCTTTGCAAATTGACATTGGCTTGTTATTGATTGTCCCATCCCAAATTTCATTTCAACATTCAAAGAACTTGCATGCCAATGCCCTATTGTTTGGCTTAAGTCAGGTTTTCATCCTTTCTTTCTTTGTCCATGATCTAAATGGAAGAAAGTTAATGACATCTGGTTTACAACTTATCTAATTGGTCGTAATTAGCTTTGACTAATTGTCAACCATTTAACTTTTGATTTTCCCATTCTAAAAGAAAAACAATTTGTCTAACAAAACTAGGCGAGGTGTTGACATTACTTGTATGGAAGAGGTGTTCTTTCCATGCAAATACGGAATGGAAGTGACAGATCACTATGAGCCCATTTCATATGGGAAGTTAATTCTTGCCTTAATTTTTTTTTTTTGGGTTTTTGTTGTTTCACTTTTTTATCATTTTCATTTTTTTAAAACATATATAATATTTTACTTCTTGATTTGTTTATTTATTTTTGTTTTTTACATTTATAATTTTTTAATTTATAATTTTTCCTTACAGGTATAATCAAGTGGATAAGCATTTGAGAGTCCAGGCTTTATAACACATAATTAGCAAAGAACTCAAAGGCAAGCGCTTGCTTCATTATGATGAAACTTTTACAGAGGAAAAAAATGCCTTTGATAAAACAAAGGTTTTTTTTCCCTTCTTTTTCTTCCTAGATTTTAAGGGTTTTGTTTTTTTTGTTTTTTTTTCTAGTTGTAGGAGTTTCATGAAAGTTTGATTGATTTGTTGTTGCCTTTAGGGTTGTGTTGCTGACAATGTTTCTTCACATGCAAAAATTGGTGGTGACTTCTATCATTTTAAAATTTTTGTTTTTATTTTCATCATTGATTTCTATTTTTTTTAAATTTTGAAAGAGGTTCTTCTTGAAATTGTTGAGAATTTGGCTCCTTTTCATTATGTTGATGCTTTTGATGGGAATTATGTTCATGTTAATGGTGTTATACCATATGGTGGTAATGATGTTTCTATTGCTTGAAAAGATCCTCTTGGTGGTGCATTGACTCAAGATTTACTAATTGATGGTCCTTCTTTTTTTGGTGTTGTGTCACATGTTACAGTTGTTAACACTATCTTTACATAACAAGTTTCAATTTCTATTGGTTCTATTGTCTCGATCTTAAGTTCTTTTGTGAAGATTTATGATGATGAGTTTTTTAATCACATGTTTGATCTTGAACTTCCAAAGTTTAACACAAATTTGGAGAGGATCTATGTCAACAACCACTTGAACTTATCAATGTCAACATAGCTTCTAGGAATGTTTTCAACAATTTACAAAATTGCCCAATAACAATCAATGTTGTTGATCCAAGGGCGATCCTTGGTTTGGTGGTAGATGTGGCAACAACAGTAACAATGCCAAAAGTGTTTTTTTATTTTAACCTTCTTTTTTTCCATGTTAATTTTAATAGTTATTTAAAAAAATCTCCTTTTTATCACATCCATTTATATATGATCTTTTTGTAATTCTTGTTTCAAAGCCTTTGATTTCAAATTTTGATCATCATGGTTTGGTGACTTGGTGACAAACTCAATTCAACTTTGTATTTCATATCTTCACGGTAATTATGTTATTTCACTTATTTTAGATTGTTTTCATTTTGTACACTTATTTTCATGGACTAATAAGTCATTTGTTGCTTCTGATGCAGAGTCGACAAAATTATGTTTTGGAAAACTTTTGATTCATATTTTTAATTTTTTTTCCAATGCTAGATGCAACATAAAGGTATAATTGGTTTTCCATTTTTCTATTTTCTTAGAATTATGATATCAAATTTCCAAGTTTTTTTTTTCCCCTTTTGTTTTACAATTTTCTTTTAAACCGCAATGCAGGGCCTATGTTTTGTAGCTTGAATTTTACTTGTACGTTGCGTGGAGTTGTGGGCAACTTGAATTTGACTTGGACGTTACAATTCAAGATGTTATGGGTTTTGCTATTTAGAGTTGACTTGAGTTTCACATTCAATTTTTGTATTTTAACATCTTCATTTGCAAGTGTTGAACTTGGATTTGTGTTTCATATTCATTTTCAGAATTCAAACATTTACATATTCAGATTTTTGCACTTTGAGATACACTAGGATTCAGTTCTTTTTTTTCCCATTATCTTGGAATCTTTTGTTGGAATTGGAATCTGGTTTTGGAATCTTTTGCTGAGTTTGAATTTCAAATTCAAGATATTTTGAAAATTTTATTTTAAATGAGTTAAAAGAAGATAAGAAAATGAAATGAAAAATAAAGAAAATAAATCTAAAGTAAGTAAAAGAAGGAAAAAGATAAAGAAATGAAAAAATTGAAAAAATTGAAATTAAAAATATTGATCTTTTAGATTTTGGAAGGCCCAATATAGGTTGTATTGGACCTCCCAAAATTTGGAAGGTACACTTGACAAGAACTATAAAATTAGAGTAAATAAACACCCTACAAATACAAAGAAAAAATTCAACCAGTTCTTAAAAGGAAAATAAAGCTAGTTTTTTTAAAGGTAATGACTTATCATATTTTAAAATAACATTGCATACAAAGTGGACCACTTGAAGCCATAACTATTGATATATCTACAAAACATGTGTAGAGCACATTTGGTGGCAAAGGACATTCCCAAAAGCCAAAAGTTGATTTTGGAAAAAATATGCACTTGCAAAATTTGAAATCCATTCAAACAGTGTTAATAGTTGTTGCAAAAGGAGCTTAACATGGTTCAAATTTTTATATACACACTTGAAAAACAAATGTATATGGAGTACACAATAAGTTTGTTGCACTAGGAAAAAGAAAAAAAATTAGTCTTTGTATGACTTGACATAAGTTAATCAAACGAGAACATATATATTGAACAAGAAGTTCATAAGTTCAACTCATTGATGTTGACTCATGACATTCATCCAAGTGCAAAAATCATACATATAAAAGCAAAATTCTCCATCACATCTGATTATTTGGGTCCAAACTAATGTTGGCTAGTTTAGGTTCTTGTCCATTTATTGGGCATTCAAATTTTTGAAAACAAATTTCAAAATAGAAACTAAGACTTGGACCAAAAAAAAATCAAATTTATAACCAACCTAAAAACTCAATAAATCCAAATTTTGGTCTTGATTTTTTTTGAATTTTAAGAAAATCAAAACTTGGGTTAAACATGTTATTAATTTGAAAAACAAATCAAGGTTTTGAATAATATTTGTGATTTTTTTAGGAATAATAAATTGGGGTGAGGTGGCATGAAGCATGTAGTTACTAATTTTGGAACATATTTCAAGTATGCAATTTTTTTAAAAATTCCAAAACATTGGTGGATTTAGGCATGTAGGTGATAGTTGGTACAATGTTAGTAAAAGAAAAAGAAAAAGGGTTATGTGTAGAACGTGATCCAATTTGGAACCATATTCACCTAGGAATGTTTTTAAAGAACTTGAAACTAGGGGTCTTGAAATGTGAAGAACGAAGTTAAGAACCAAACCAAAGCTTATATCGATTTCTTTTAAATCCTTGAACCAAAATCAAAAGTTCTTTCAAATTAAAAAAATAAAAATGGAATTGGGATAATAGGAGGTTCTTGTCAAAAGTTAAATTGGCCAAGATTGGTCCAAAATAGGTAAAGGAGCCACTTGGATCAAGGGTTGAATCCTTAAAAAAACAAATTATGGGAATATTCCTAAAATCATGATTTATAGTTTGACATAAAAATTGTTTAATTCTTATGACTGAAAAATAAATTATACTATACAAAAGGATGTGCATTATATTTTTATGAAAATGTCATCTTAAGATCTTTTAAGTAGTGGAAAATTTGGTTATATTGTTTAACAAATGTTTTTGTGTACTCCATACTTGTTGTATTCATTTCAAATTTATTCATATATTTTCATAATATATTAGGAACATTGTTGTGCAAGTTCACTTGAAAATTTCAACGTCCACTTTAGTTACAACTTACCATAATGAAATTAAGTAGTTGCCATTAATCATGTCATGGAGTAGTTTTTAATTTCCCCAATTTGGACCCATTTTCCATATTTGTTGATGAAGGATTGTCTATTCAACCAAAAATAATGGAAAATTTATGAAATGCTTCAAATATTGTGTAAGATTTTTGAAATAATAAATGCAAAGTTGATTGTTTGTAGGATTTTAAATCATTATAGATCTCAAGTTGATGAACATACTAGTGCACGGGGTGGGTATTTCCTCTTGTGCCAGGTATTAATATTAGACCGGGTATATGCATATATGCCCATTTGGGTCTTACTTTTTCAAAAACCAAGACCTTCTTCCTACCCAAAATTTTCTAAAAGTTAACACTTGCCCCCACCTCATAATCAATGATTTAAAAGTTTCAAATATTTGTAACTAGACCCAACTTGGGGACAATAATAATGCAAGGTGTTTTTTCAAAACCTGGATTAATAACCTTTTCATACCCTAAGGAGGTTGTAGTTAACCAATGATTGAATTATATTTAAAAACTTAAATGGCTACAACCATGGCAATCACCTCTTTGAAGTTTTGTTTTGCACTCTACCTTTGAAACTTGTAATTGTGTTACCTCCGAATTGCAAAAAAAATAAATTCTTGCCTTGTAAGCTTAAAAACTTATGATTGTTTGTCAAAGCCTTAAAGACCCAACAAAGACCCAACCTTGTAGGACATTGTTAAAAACTTGACATGTGTTTTTAAAGAGGTTTTCCAAAAACCCTTAATAAATAACCTTATTATATTCGTTTGAGTTTTTGTTAAAAAATTAAGCCTTATACTCAATTAATCACACACCCTCATCATAATTGCCCTTCTATGGGGTTTTAAGATCAAGACCCATGGAGTTTTTTAAGTCTCCTAAAAATGACAATTTATTGAGCTTAATAATGACAACCATTTAATGTAATAAGACAGTTCCAAACATTGGATTTCATCTTTGCACCAAACACATTGATGTTTAGTGTCATATGATTTATCATTTTTGTATTCAACACAAGATTTTCATGACCCATATGAACACCAATTCACAGTTTGTTTATAACATGACAAATCATAGTCCATTTAACAAATTCAATTGTATCGTGTTTGGTTTGATTTTGAATCTTTAATAAATGGAATCATATGTGTTGCAATGGGTGCTTTTCATGCAAAGGATATACTAGTGACTTAGAATATTAAAATATTATTATCCAAATACATTGCCGAATCCATTTTTTGCTAACAATACATATGATTCAAGTTTAATTGTGTAGTTTTTACTTACTTTCTTTCTTGTAGTCATATTGTGTACCTATTCAATGTCGATTTTAGATTTTGTTTCATCATCTTGTACTTTGTTATATTTTTATTTGTCATGGACATAACAATCTATAGTAGTTTATTGGAAAATATTTAACTTATATATTTAGAAAAGATGTTTAGTTTTTTAAAAATTAAAAAAAAAGGTTAAGTTAATGGAAGGTTTTAGAAGCTTTGAAATTGGTGGAAGGTTCTAGAAGGCCAAGTTGGTAGAAGCTTCTAAACATTCGTTGAACCATTAAAATGTTATATTGAATTTTTTTAATTAGAGCCTTCGAAGGCACCACCCTTTAATCTTACCAAAACAATAATTAAAACTCACGATGTATAAATATAGTGAGTTGCAAAAGACAGTTGCAAAACACCCCTTTTTCTGTGATCTATATAAATATTTTTGATTCAAAACACAAGATTTTTATCATGTCTTTTCCATTAATAAATTTTTTTATTCCTTGTTCATGATTTAGTGTTCATTATTACAAAGACTATGTTTGTTTTTCATTGAATCCTTGTCATGCCCTTAAAATTATGTATTTATTTTTAACTATTTAATTTTGATTACAACCTATAGAACTATTGTCCCAACTTGAAGCACCCCTAAGGAGGTAATTCCTTGTATATTAAAACAACACTTAATGAAAAACATTATGGGGGTATTATTATTATTATTATTATTATTATGTACATTATTTAATTATTTAATATCCATAATTATTTTGGCACTATTTCTAAAAAATGTGACTACAATCATCGTATATTTGAGATCATATATTAACATAAATATTTTTATTGATTTTTTAAAAAAAATAATTAAAATTCTTAACATCATTTAACGTGTAAACTTTTTGACATCTTCATATGACTCCAAATTTCCCTTCATTTAATTTTTTTCCAAATCTTGCCTACGCTTTTATGAAACTTTCAATTTGATTTGACAATAGATTAAGTGACACATGTCCCACATGTGTTTCTCATGTTTTTGTGCCCCTATTATTAATCTTAAAATTAAATAAATAAAATTTATATTCATAACCCCATATTTATTTAAAGCTGATATTTGATAATCGTAATATGCAATTTTATTTTTGAAAATCATATTATACCTTTTTCACATTATTTGAAAAAGATGGAAATGGTCTCCCCAAGCTTTTGGCTTCTCAAATCATATTAAGGTTAAATGTCATGAACATTAAACAAGAAATATAATTTTCAAAAAATCCTTGAAGATTATGTTTATTTTTTTTTTTAAATTCCAAAATTGATGTTTTCAAAATGTGGTCAATGAAATCTTATAAAGATGCAACTAATGACAATCTACATAAAATTATATAATGAAATATTATGAAAATTTTAATTGGCATAATTTTTTAAAAGGTCAATGAACTTTTAAAAGGTTCCATTAGATAATATAAATCAAGGTTCAGAGGGCACCATCCCTCAATTTTTCCAATGCAAGTTATGATCCTTGTATTTTTAATTCATCTCATGCTTAACTTGCATCATGTCTTGTTTACGTAATAAAATAATTTTTTTTGTTCTTTATCAAATTCATTGTTTGTCAAATCCATATAATTTTATTCAAGTTGCATTTTTGTCTTGTCCTTGACATTAAATACTTATCAAATCCTAAAGTTGCAACAAAATGCAACCCAAGGCGTGTTCCTTAACTCCGCACATTTGGAAGTTAAAAGGGTATGTGGGAGCTTTAGGATGGGACTAGGATGATGGTGCTAAAATACAAGTTGACAAACAAATTAACCTTGCACAAACTAAACAACAAGTTGATTAACACAAGTTGGAGCCAAGTGGTGTTAGGATTTATTCATGGACAACCCAAACTCACTTGATTCACACAACTCGAATACTTGGGAAGAGGCAACATTCTCTTCCCTAGATAATATACTTTGAATTTGTTAATGGGTATTACATTGAAATGGCCAAAATTGCAAGGGCAATTTTATTTTTACATTTGTTTACATTTACACATTGAATTGTTTTTTGTTTATCCAATATATGCCAAGGGGAATGGCCCCAATTGGTCATTAAATCAACAAAATGTGACAATATGTATTGTTTATGCTTTCAACATCCTTAATTTTGTCCTTAAACCCCTTTTGTCACTATTTGTTATTGGGTGTCTTTTGTTTTTAGATTAGGGTTGAAACTTAAATTTGATATCAAAACTGCATTCACATTTTCCATTTTGAATTATATCAATATGAAACATTCACTTTTGTATTTAGGGTAAGGTTGACACATAAACCTAGTCGTGACACAACCCTAATTTGAGGTTTATAACCAAGGTTAAGGCATGACAAGGCAAGTGGACCAAGAAGTGTTTTAAGATTTAAGCACATTCCCACAAGTGTCAAAGAATACAAGATTGTGAATCTCGATGTTTTCATTTTGGGAGCCAGGAGTCCAACAATGTTTTAAATTTTTGGAATTTGAGGTTTGAAGGTCAAACCTTGTCCATTGGGCCTTTTTTTAATCTTTGGAAAGGTCTTGAAATAGAGATCTAAAATGGTTTAATTTGGAATTTAAAAATATAAGTTATGGTCAATTGAATAGTTGAGAATCAAATTGGCAATTCAATTCCTAACCACTAAAATGTTTAACAAAAGGGTCAAACCAACTTTAATAAGAACTTGATGTAATTTATTTTTTCTAAGGATTATAAATTTCCCTTGAGATCTCTTGAATTGGAATACACTTGCAAGAATTATTGTCCTAAAAAATAGTGGGATTTGATGGATGGTATATTCAAAATTCCCATTCAAGAGCCCAAAAATTTGTGCCATTCGATTTATATCTTATTACAATGTACATAATATAATACATGGAGGGAAATGGTGATTTCTTCCAATTTTAGGCATGATGTGTCTCATGAATTTTTGTTTGCATGTAGTTCATTTGTGCATGAATTTGGTTTCAATTTGAATCAATTTTTACAAGCTTTTTATAGTCCCATCCCATAAGCTCCCACATTTTTTTCTTTGTAAGAATTAGGGAACATGCCTTGAATTTGCACTTTAGTGCAAAACCAATAATTAATAACCTTGGTGCTTTACCCTTGATACCATTTGACAAAGTTAGGGTCATGTGTCAACTACTCAAGTAATCAAATGTTCAAATTTTATTACTTGTCATGAAGTACATATGGCTTGAAATAATGAAAATAACATTAATATATTTATGTTGCATGCAATATTCATGAAAATATCATTAATAAATTTGGGTTTGCACTACTAGTGACGATGATTAAATTATTTTTTGTGGACATAATAATTGTTTTGTAATCAATTTGGTTTTTCAAAATATAAAATTTTGTAAATTTTACTATATGCCATTTTGTTCCATTAACATTTTTTAACATTCTTGATTTGGTAGGAAAAATGCCAATAAAAGTTTGATTCATTAAATAAGTTCACAATAAGATACAAATAGACAAAAACATTGAAATGGTGCAAGATAGACAACAAGAGACAATTCTAAATTGGAATTTGATCTATGACGAATTATAATCCAAAACAACTCTAGAATTGTCATAATGACAATCACCAAAATATCCATCCCACATGAATTGGTTCCAATGAAATATCATCATTACAATTAACACAATGTGTCTTTGCATAAGTTGTGTTATGTTTGTAATAGATAAATTCACCTTTCAAACATACATGCAACAAGTTGTCTCATTGCTAAATCTTGGTTGTAATATTTCAAATGTACATTGTTTTCATGCATGTAACAAGTCATCCTACCATTACATCCCATTATCCTACATGAATGTGACAAATTATTATATAGAACAACAATTCTTTGTTCCCAACATTTCGTCATTCCAAATTAATTCACATTGGATAATTTCTACATACCTACATTAATGTTTCTCTTTCAATGTCACTGAATTATGTCAAGTATATATCGAATGCATTTGATTGTATTTTGGTGCAAACAATGGCTTGGTGAAAATGTTAGCAACTTTGAAATTGGTAGGAACATAAGTAATGTTGAATTATGATTTTGAATTTAATATAAAAAAAAGGAAAATCATGTTAGTATTTATATAAAATAGCAATATTGACACGACAAGAAAGGGTAGTTGTTACATTCGGAGATCGAGATGACATTTCATGTAGTCCAAGGTGATAAATTGTCAATGAATGAAAAAAACTCAATAGACAATTGACCACATTCAATTGAAAAGTAATTAGTTAATATATGTGTGGAATAGTGTGGCTTTTATTAAGATAACCACATTATAAGATTAGTTTTTCAATTTAAATCCTCATATATAAACTTTGTTGGAAATAAAATATTACCTCTTTTGCATTTAGTAATTTGCAAAGTTCTCATCTTGGACATTATATTTTTTTCCTTCATTTTCTACTAAACAACTTGTCACATGGATATTAATAGTTCATAGGTTATGAACCGACTCATGGACAAGTTTGGTGGTCGAAATTACATGTTGCGAATGTCTAATATGCAAACACTCTTGCATGTGCAAAGGAATTATTGGGATTAATTAACAATACAAAGGTCAAGTTGTAAGACAAACTTATTACCATTATTGAATGCACCAATATTAAGGAGAAAAAAGTTCATAATCTATTAAATCTAATGAACATCTTATGAATTTTAAAATTTAAATTATTAAAACAATTTAGCGATGGTTGCAATTGAATGAAAGCAAACCTAGGGGCTATCACTTAATCATAATAAATAAAATGAAAATTTTATATTGTCATTTTTAAAATGATGAGGAGTTGAAACAACATTTTGATCCCAAATGGCAAAAAAAAAATTAGAATTAGCTTCTTACAATTATTTATTCAAAATCCTTCAGTTGAAAGTTTCATAGAACTATGATTTTGAAAATTGCTAGCCAATTATTATTATTGTTATTTTAATTCACATGTGGCTATTTGAACCATGCCAATGGTTTGAAAAAAAAACTCTTAACTTTAATAGTTTTCTTTCCCACAAAAAAATCATTTTACTTTTTGGGTTGTAAAATAACTTGAACAATTGAACATAATCATCCATAAACTAGAGTCATAAAACATGTGAATAGGCATTTTGTAATGAAATATTTTTGGCATCAAATGAATATTGTGAACAATTCATTAGAAAGGTATATTAGAGCTTAATTATATATGCATGATCCAATAACCAAAAAATTATTTTCCAATACAATACAAATGTCATGTGTTTGCATTAATTGATTGTCCAACAATCAGCCTTGGATGTAGGGTTTTTGTTTTTGGATGGATCAACCAATTTTTTTTACATGTTCTTTTTTGTGTGCATGATGTGTGATATTAGCCCTAGAGATTTGCTTGTTTTGATTTAGATGTTGGGATATTTTATTTTGATTTTTTTGGGTTGGATGTTTGAAAAGGTCATGTCCAAGCAATTGCTTGATTTTTTGGGAAATTTGGTTTGAATGCATACTGGATTGAACTTGGAATGTAGAATTATAAGTTGTTGTGGTGTTTGATTTTGCAAGTAATTTCCTCTTTTGACGTAAAATGTGATTATGTAAAACTTTCATTTGTTTAGTTTTATGTTGTATTTCTTTTTCAATTTGCATTCGATAAATATCCCCTTCTCCAATCCTTTGCATATGTTTCATGAAACGTTCACGTTCTTCAATTTGTTTGGCTAATGTGCATAATAAAGCTTCTTGTTCTTCAATAGTCCCCCTTGTTGGTTTCTTTTCAATAAGTTGTGCTTCTTTCACAACATCAATTTGAGTTTGGTATTTTGGTGATGGATCATGATGATTCCATTCAAAAATATGTTGTAATCTTTTCTTCTCATCACCACCAAAATTAATTGACATCATAAATTGTTCAAGTTATTCGTAAAATTTCAATATTTTATGACTCGTAATGCCTTATTACAATATGTAGATTTGATTAAAGAACAGTCATTAGGCTTTTTTATGAAATTTTAAGTAATATGAATTGCAAACTTCAAGCCCACAACATATTATTTGAATTGTTCATTTTCAACTTGCATGTACCCAATCCATAAGCAAGTTATATGTATCCATTCATTAGGGCCAATGAACAAACCACCTATGAAAACATAAGAACACAAGCCTCAAAGTTCTAATGGGAACTTTGATTTTTCATCATTTCAAATAATTTGAAATGCAATGAGAAATTATTGGTGGCAAAAAGAATGGCCACTTTTTTTCAAAATTTTTTTGTTGCCAAACATATTTTACATTTCAACAATCACATGTTTCATTATTTTCAAACTTTGAATGACGATTTGAATTTTTTACATGTATGCATTCAATCAATTCATTGTTGATAAAATATGTATGCAATATTGAACACAATCTATATATATGCTAGATATGATCACCTCATTTGGTTTTGCATTGTTAAAATCAAATACTTTTAAAGAAAGGCAAGAAAATGAAAATAAATCCAAGATGCACATGTGACCTCCATTAACAGAAATCTAATTTACAACTTTTTTAACAAATAACCTCACATGTATTTGTTGAATGATGTGTTCAAGTTTTAACGATTAAGATCATAATATATGTTGAAATTTCAAATTCCATTGAACTTGCACCAAATTTGTAACCTTGGAAGTTGAAAATTTTACTTTTGTCCACTTCTTAATGAGCTTCATAAACATGTTGGATAACTAATGTTTGAGAGCTCATTTGGTGGATAATAAAATCTCCCTTTTGAAGAACGTGAATTTTTAGAACATTAAAATGGTGTGAGGAGATTGAAGTATTTAAAAATATCTTGAAATTAGATTTGTTTGTTCATTCCTTGTTAGGTGGAAGTTGGGGGTGTTATTGACTATTCATTAATTTTGCCTTGTGTTACGTATACTTGGATCATATCTCATCAGCCTAATGATTTTTATGCCAAATTTGTTCATAGATATGAAACACGTTAATTGTTGCATGTGGTTGTAGCCAATACACAAGTTTGAATTCACATTAGGACCACAATTAAATACCTCCCTTCTCTATTTGAGAGCATATCAAATGAAACGTATAAAGAATAAAATGATTTTCAATAGTTGAAATTTTTTCCATAAGTGTCAAATGATATTGAAGAAAAAATGTTTAAGAAATTACCATTTATAAATTTTTCCTATGTCATACATTATTAATGGAATCAATACAAACAAAGATTGCAATTGGAATATATATATATATATAAGGCATGCATTATAAGTTTGAAATATTGATTCTTTCATCCAAAATTGGACCAATAGTGGACATGGCCAACATGAAGAGGGAGAGGATCGGACAAAAATGAAATTGTTTCGACCCGTTAATCCATAACTTAAGCTTATGGAAAAGATTGGTGAACATATGGTACATTCATAGTTGCCTATCTTTCAAAGGTTTTGTTGTTGTGAATAGATAAAAAATAACTTTTATCCAAAAAAAATTGGTCAATTGCATATGAAAAATAGCATTAGGTAATTCTACATGGACCTATAGTGTAATGTTCAACTTAAAGACACTTTAATTTAGAAACATTTCAAAAGAAAAATCCAAAATCACAAAGTGGTCATGGTCAACACCTTTAAATTGGACTTATCACTTTAAGTACCAAACATTTTATTTGATAGAACAAAGGAAACTTAAAATAAAATATGACTTTGGCACAATAGTTAATTCCTTTGTCCGAGATAAAAATTTAAATGTTGTCAAAGTTGTGTTCTTTGGAACATTGGTAACAATGGCAAGGAACCTCTTGACAACTTCAAAGGAAAGTTGATTGTTAGGGTGGTGGTATCTTTGGTTCTTTTTTGGTTATGGCAATGCACCAACAAAGTCACCCATGCAACATGTTGCTTCCAATTTCATTCCTATGATTTTCATTTTCCAATATCCAATATAATATATATGGTACCTATGATTGATGTTTGAGACTTCTTTGCCAAATATTGATTTATTTTTAAAAATGACATTAAAAATTTTAAAATTTTAAATTTCAGCAATTGAAGAATAAGAATGCAAAATACAACATTGTGTTATGCATTTGTAATAGCAAATTGATGGTTTTCAATTTTCAACAATTTTGAAAAATATAAATACAAAATTCTCTTTTCTTGGCTAGACCTTTAGCAAATTATTTTTTTGTTAAACATCAATTGTGGTATGATATTGCAATAGGTACAATACCTCTCATTCATTCTTGTTTGTGTCTACTTAATATGGTTAATGTTATAGAATGAAAGAATGATGGAAGTTCCCCATGAGTTTGTCTATCTTTCACTACTTCCTACACTTTCAAATACAAGTGAAAGAAAAACTTTGGTGGGAGTTATTATCAAATCTTTCATTGTGGTGTTAGAGAAGGTAATTTGGAAAACATATCAATTGTTGTCAAATTTTTTCTTTTGGTTGATGGAGCAAGTCAATATGACTTTCTTGGTTGATACCTATTACAAAGTTGTAGTCTTCATGAGCTATGTGAGAAATGTTGTACCTTCTTGTTTTTTGTTCACAACTTGGTTTGGACTTCTTTTTGTTTTAGGTCAATGCAAAATATCCAAATTTCAAGCATAAGATGACATGAGAGGCACTATTGCTTGCTGATCAAGAGACACACCCTCATGGGTGGAAGCAAAAATGGTTGTAATGGCACTAGAAAGATTGCAATTGAACATTTTTTCATGGAACAAAAGGTTTATGATAATTCTCAAGGTGGGACAACCCAAGAAAACAATTGAGATTTTCTATCAAATGCAACAAGAAAGGCACAATTCCTAATAAGTTCACTTTTTTTTTAGTGCCCAATGCATGTGATAATTTACAATTTTTGTTCTCATGAATAGTTAATTCAAATTGTTTTTGAATCAAATGTCTTTTTATGTACTAGCCTTGTTAATATGTATGCCAAATGTGGGAGCATGGAAGATGTTTTGAGAGTGTTCAACAAGATGCCTACTCATGATGTGGTCTCTTGGATGACCATGCTTAAGTGCTATGCACATTTCAAATGGATGTGTGAAAAAGGTGTACTAGAGATAGATAGTGTTTGTCACTTTTGTTTGTTTTTCGTGAGCTTGTAGCCATTTGGGCTTGGTGAATGAAAACATGAATGCTTTTGACTCCATGAGAACAATTTTTGGGAATTCTCTAGTGGTAGTGGATCACTACTACACTTGCATGCTTGACTTTGTTGGCCATGCTGGTTGTCTAAATGAGACAGAGAATGTGATAAAAAAAATTCTTGTGAACCAAATGTAGCTGTGTGATGGCCTTGCTTCGTGCTTAAAGAATTCATGGTAAATCTGAATATGGAGAACATATTGCAAAATGATTTTTTTGAATTGGAACCAAAAATGACAATGAGTTATGAGTTGCTATCAAACATCAATGCCAAAGATTGAAGAAACCATGCATACACTTGCTACTAGGAACAAATTTGGTTGGTTTTTCAATGTCTTGATGATGTGTGCTTGACATTGAACAATTTTCTTACAATTTTGATGAACTTGAAGGTATTTTTGTGTCCTTCATAATTTATGAGTAGATGATTTATGTGTGTGGACATAAACCATATCACTAGTCGAGTCACACAAATTTCCTTTTGTGCAACATATTATTTCACTACTTATAACAATTCTAAAAATACTTAGCAACAAGAGAAGCATGTTGAACTTAACAGCAAGGGTTTTGAAAGCTGGGAGTTTACATCATACTTGGAAAATATTTTGTTTGTATTATTCAGTGGCATCTTTTTCCTTATTAACAAACTAACAACATAAACTTGTAAGTGACAGAGGTGTCCAATTTCACACAAGATGAGTTAGCAGTGATTATGAATGTACATACTTTGGATATTGGTTAGGTACCATCCTACATGTCACAGAAGAGGGGGGGCATGAAAATTTGAAGCCTTGTGAAAACTTGGTATTGAGTCCTAAAAAATGTGGTGTCAGCTTCTCTGGATGATGATGATTTACAAGACATGGGTCACTCTCCTAATGTACTGTTCGAGGAGTGCTTCAGAAACATTAGCTGCAACCTGGACTGGCCTAAACTTCTTGCATGTTTTGAGGGGCCTTTTTGCCACATGTTGACATTGATTCTGGAGACTAAGGTTGTCTTGTATTCAAATTGAAATGAATGGTATGGGTCTTCCGTCTGCAAAGAGAAGTATTTCCTTGTCTATTTAAATTGTTACTTAATCTTGTAGTGGAAACAATGGATGTGTGATGGAAGGACTTGGTTTGGAGGTGACAACACCAGACTTTAAGAGTGTTGGAAGTAAGTAAGCCAATACTACTCACATGGAACAAGTATTGAACAATTTTTCTTGTGGAAAATTCATGTGTTAGTATTCAATTCTAATTTGTCTATGGTTTAGGGATTTTGTGCTTTCATTGAGTAGTTTTTAAAAAAATTCTCCATTCATGCTTTTCTTAGTGTTGAAATATGATTTCATATCATAAAAGTTATACTCTTACCATGTTCCAAGTCCTCAGTCATTAACTTGCTTCCCCTTAACTTGAAATATGTGGATATATAAATACATATAGATATTCATGCATCTACCCCTTACACCAAGCTTTATCCTATCTGCATTTCTGTGAAATAGTAACCCACAATGCACATCACCCATCCCTAAAGTACACTATTCCTTGCAATCAATCTCCGCAATTCACATCACACCATGTTAATATTCACTATTCACATTATGATAGTTCATCATCATATGATGGCTTGGTTTCAATAACCAAAATAACTCTAAATGATTTGAAAATGCATATAATAACTAATCACATGTCAAGTAATCCATGAAGAAAACACTTCAAGCTTTCCTTTTATTAAAAATTAATATCCATTAGTCATATTTATGACTATTGTTTTGTAACTGGATCAGAAGAAGTTGTATTCCATGAATATAGTCAATTTTACAATTATTGAAGCTCACTAGTCATTGTTCTCTTGGTTGTAAAGGACACAATTCCTTCTACTGAAATACTTACAATTTAGTAGAAAGATATGCACTAATGTTACAATTCCCTATAAATAATTTAAAACATTATAACAAGAATTCACATGACTTCACCGGCATTGACTAGGTACCAACTAGGTGTCTATAAACACTCCAAAACAGTCCAGACATGCACCTGCCCGCCCAAAGAGCCCACGTATCCTCCCAATATGAGTCTTGAAGGTTTTATCTCCTATAACACCATAAGGGCCGTAGGTTTTGATGTTGGATTTGAATGTGAGGGAAGCAATCACAGTGTAACGGTTCTCTGGCCCTACAGTAGTGTCAGACCCGAGGAATACCATCGAACCAATTAGTGCGGGTGTTATACCATAAGATCCTTCAATTTGTATCAAATATTCAGATGGATAGTTGAATTTTATAACCTGCATAACAATAGGGAAGCATGTGAATACATATGGATCGTGCTTTAGTCCTCAATAACTCAAAATTTGGGAAGGTAAGTTCACCACCAACAAACATTGTCATAACATTGGGGTGGTTATTCAATTTAAAAAATAATTTTGGTTCTATTGTTTTTTTTTTCTTTCTTGAAAACTTAAAGAACCAAATAACCTCCAATTTTGGTTTGTTGAAGAATAAATTCAAGACACAAAGAACCTATGATTTTGATTTTTGGAAGAAAAAATTCAAAATCAAAGATCCTCCAGTTTTGGTTATTTTAGACAAACTCAGAAGAACCAGTGGGTTTTAAGAAATAACCAGCAAAGAACCAACAATTTCATAGGTTATAATATGATTGAATCTTAGATTTTTTTATAGAATTGCATGTTTACATATTAGAATTAGTTCCTAGATATTTTAAATGACACGGCCATACATGGAAACCAATTTATTGATTTTTTTAGAACCACCTTGATCATAACCTCCAAATTTTTGGTGCCATTTCTAATAACTACCCAAAAACCATTGTAGTTTGAAACAATGTTGTCCAGTTCTTTGATTTTGAGACAACTTCCAGTCAGATTCTGAGAATGATGTCTTGGATTTATAAAACCTTTGATCATGGAGACTTCCCAAAAACATTTCGCACCCAGTCTGGTTTATGACTAGGTTCAGTTTAAGGGCTACATTACCAGTGCTATTTGGCCAAACTTTTGTCACCGAAAAAAGATTAGAAGCTTAACTATATTACACTTGAATGTACATAGCTAGAGAACATGGATGGACTTGTTTAAAGAGGAACAACCTGGACCAAGTTCAAGTTTCAGTTTGGACAAGAGTCCAATTGCACATTCCAAATCCAAATCCAGTTTCAATAAAAATTGTAAACCTATGGTTTGAATACCTCAGAGCTTGGCCAAGCACCCAGACTTGAACCTACTTAATACCTAGAACTTGCCAATTATGGTCTGACAAATATCAAGAAATGAAAAAATCAAATGCAAAATAGATGCACTATCTGTTGGCAAAAACCTATTAAGATATTTGTATCAAGAAAATGAGAAAATCAAATGCAAGAAAGGACAGGATGGATCTGGATTGTCCAAAAGGGAGTGCCCAAACTTCATTTATAAAGCTGTGGGCACTTGGGAAGTTGAGTTATAAGTTCAACCTACAGTAGTTTGAAGTTAGAACAACTTTTGTGTAATATAATACTAAAATCATATTAAGCTTTCACTTATGTTTTGAACCCTATTTGAAGCGGCTTTGTTTGTATGAATGAATTAATCTTAGGATTGAGATTTCAGCTTTTTAACGTTGAGACCTGTTTTAAATGTTCATCCATTTTCCTGCTCACCATTGTCATTTTTTACACATTTATCTAGCGTAGACATTGTCCAACCATCACCCAAAGGACATGTTTACCAAATGATCTTGTGGTCTAGGATTAACCGTTGTACACCCATACTACTTGAATATTGGCATTGAAATGTAATATGTGGAAATTTTACCTCAGTCTCACATGCATTTGGGTTCCCTGACTGAGAACCATGAGCATATTGAAAGGGTTGTCCTCTGATAACATAGTTGACAGTAAGACACCAGATAGCTTTGTGTGTGGTACTGTATCTGATCGTGAACCCTGTAATGTGTGTTGCTCCACCATGATAGTCACAAAAGGAAGTACCACTTGTTGGCGGTGATCCCCAAGGCCCTAGAATCTGCAAGATGACTTTTGTTGTATATCAACCCGATATTTGATATGCCATCATTCTAGCAAAACATGACCTCAACCAAGTATGTGTTCGTGGTCCATGTATGGTTCTAAAAAAATAGTGCAATCAAATAGTTCTTCAAACCAACTTGATGCATTTGGAGTTTGGTATAATTTACCTGAGTTGTTGTTGACATGAAGATTGGAGGAATTTCCAGCTGCTCTTCATCACCTACAAGTTGAAAGAGATAGAATCAAACTAAATTGACCCGCACTTGGGCCCAATGAAATACATATTACTTGGGTCTACGACACCTTAATGCTAGAAGTAGCTTGGAGCTTATGGTGAGAAATAGGAGATCCTCAATCACATCTATAAAAAGGAGTTAGTAATTTAGAACTAGCCTAAATGGTTTTAACTTAAAGCTCTTGAAATAAGTAAGACTAGGCAAATGATGTGATCTGAACCATAACTATGGTTAATAAATAAACAAACAAACAAAAGCAATGCAAATATCATGGCATGGCTTCATGTATTCCACTTTTATACTTCCTGAACTTATTTCATTTTCCTGAATGTTACAAGTTTCAAAATTCAGCTTTGGGTTTACAGGTTGCAAATTGTTCCTCATTCTAACAGACTGGGTTCTAACACATGTATTACTCACGCTGCATTCATTTCCAAATGTACTGGAGGAGTAAGTTAGCACTACCTCTGAGGATAAGTCCTTTGATGTATCTCAGTTCTTTGCAGATTTCACTGAAAGTGGGCCTCTCTCGAGGATTGTCTTCCCAACAGCTTTGTATCAAGGAAACCAACCTTGTTCGACAGCTTTGAGGAAGCTGAGGCCGCAGATGATGCTTTGTTATCTGCTTGAGCAGGTTCCCCATGCTCAACCTCTCACTTGCATAAGGCATTTCTCCAGTCAGTAACTCAGAGCAGACAATGGCAAAACTGTATACATCTACTTGAAATGGGAGATTCCCGATAGAGCCATGATGCTGATCTGAGTCCTCATCATCCGTAATAATCTCAGGCGCCATCCATAGCCGGGTGCCAACATCATGTGTCTGTGTTGAATATCTAGTGCCAAAGTTTTTGATCTTCGCCTCCCCAAAATCAGTGACTTTTGCATTAAGATAGCCCTCATTGTATTGTAATTCTGGGGCATCTGTAAGAGCTTTCACTAAAATGTTGAAGGACTTGAGGTCACGATGGACCAAGCCTCTTGTAAGGCCTCTCCCTGTGCCATGCAAGTATTTCACCCCTTCTGCTATTTGTAGCATAAGACCCACTGCTGCATGGATTTTGAGTCTACGAACAGTACCATGGCTACGAAGAAATTTAGCAAGGTCCCCATCCATCAGATCCATCACAAGGGAACATGTTCCTTTATCTTTGTCCTCAGACCAACAAACTGTCCTCATCACATTTGGGTGACAAATGCGAGTCAGATTATCAACCTCTGTCTTGAAGCTTGGGTTCCAGAAGCGAGTCGTATCATGATCAATCTCTGTTGGGATATCACCCTCTGTCTTGATGTGAGGGAAAACCTTCTTAGCAAATGGCTCTCCTAACCATTTGGTTTCATTAACTTTTCCGAAGCTACCTCTCCCTAAATTTTTCCCCTTAAGGAGATCTCGAGGATCCACCTTCCACAACGATGGAACCTTATTGTTTTCTCTGGCCATATCTGCTAGTGCAGCTCCTGCAGACAATTCATCCAGATTCTCCAACAACTGTGCAGCAAGACATGCATCAGTCTGGAACCTTACACAGGCCTCCCTGCTACTGTCACAAACATGATCTTGTCTTAGGTCCTCCAAGTCCGACCTGAAACTCTCTCGGTCAAGTGTTGAAGCCCTCTCCAGTTTGAAGAGATCAAATGCACCCAGCTTGCCATCACATCCTCCTGCCTCAAAAATCACAGTCTGTGTACTGGCTGCAGACCACATCTTTTGAGTACTACTGATGATGCTACAGAGTATCAAACCAGACCATTCTATTTCATACAGGATTTTAGCAAAGTCTTCCACATTGTTACCAGCATGTTGTTTGATGGCTATTATCAACCACTTCTGACCACAACAGGACTCCTTGATCAGCGACAAAGCATCTATAACAACTCGATATAGTTCTTTGAGTGCTAACTCAAATGGTTCAATGGACACAGCAGAAGGTCCGTCCAAACTCAACTCCACAGAGTTCAAAACCTCTTGAGTTTGAGTTGAGAGCTTTTCCACGACTAATTTGCACTGGAGTTTATTGAGCTTCAATTGTTTCTCATTTTCTCCTTTTGCAAGCTCCTTAACTGCTTTGTCTATTGCCTTTCTGGCCAATTGCAGGAACTTCATGGCCGCCATATCACCCTATGTACTCCTGCACAACAAAGATTTGCTCAGTACTGGCAGTGAGTTTTGGTCTTGGTAATGTGCCAGAACCCTGGTCTGTTAGAGCATCTCCAGCGGTGCTCAGTATGTCAAAAGTATTTGTCACATCCAAGTTTTAGTCATTCAGCTTTTTCCAATGCCACCCATAAAACTAAAATGGAACTGAAAGTGGGAGACTACTAATGGCAACCCATCTGGATCAATCAAACTATCTAGCCAATCAGAAATGGGGAGCAATCAAAAAGTACAATTTGACTGTATTTATTACTCTTCCAGGGTCCTGGAAAATGTGCATCTTTCCAGGGTCACAGCAGTCTTCCAGTGGATCCACTGCACATGACTGTTGCACCTCATCCAAGATTTCCAGTGCAAGGCCACATACCAAGCACTAGTGGAGATGCTCTTAGTGCCAGCGAGGAGGAAGTCACAAGATTTGAAATTATATCTATACAGAAATGTTAAGGTTTTGTGCACCCCTCAATAAAATCAAATCATCAAACCATTCTCATGGATTGTCCACTGCAATAGAGTCTGTTGATGAATATGCAGGTGTAGCAGCTGCAAAGAAGGATGATTCATCAGCAATTGCATGAGCTCGATCTAATGTTACCTGGAAAACTGTTGCAACGGGTTTTTCTGATTTCTAACCCCTTCTTCACTTTGTCTTGCACCTCGCCAAAAACCTGGAACACTCCCACCATCAGGTTAGCTTGCTTTTATTGGAGAGAGGAATCATGTGACAATTGCTGGCTGACTTTAAGGGCGCCAGATCTACCAAGAACCCAAGAAATCACACCCCAACAATGCTTGGCAGTAGAGAGAAGGCTTGCCTTTTCAGCATAGGAAAGCGTTAGAAAACAATTGCTCCACCCTTGACAGAAGCTTTACAGCTTCTAGTCCCTATGTAGTTTTGTCATGGGAATCTTTGCTGATTTATCACCTACCTGAAACACTTCCAGCACTTCCACCTATTGTTGTTTCACACAGCCCCTGAAATGCGAGAAGACGTCGGAAATACGAGAGGCATCTGATTCCCTCTCACATTCTCTTTCTCAAAGACTTTGCTACCCCAGAAGACGATGATGGTTGAAGAAAGAAGAGACAACATAGACAACACAACACATACATACAGCCAACACAGGGCGAGCGAAGGGGGCAAAGACTTACTCACGGCTCCGGCCGATCCTGCAACTTCCAGCTCTTGAAGCAAAACTCTCCGTCGTGCATTTGGAGCTAACAAATGATCTAGCAAAGTCAGCAATGAAGGAATCTCTTGTCTGAAAAGTGCGAACATGTACCTTTAGATTGTATCCATTTCAAGTCTTAGGAGGATAGCTTGTGCACGAGTGCAAAGCTTGAGTTTGGAGCTTAGCGTGTGCACGAGTGCAAAGCTTGAGTTTGGAGCTTTGAGTTTGGAACTTAAAATTTAATATGATTTTAATTCATTTACATGGATGAATATCTTTATAAACGAATGATTTCACATGGATAAATGTCATTTTTGTATAAACGAATTTCATTTATGATTTGAATTAAATAAGTAAATCATTGTATGAAATTTACTCGTGATTGAAAAGTAAATAAATTCGAAATAATTTATTTTTATTCTCATTTGTTGTTCAATTATTAATATTTTAAATTTGAATGTCATTTAATAATGATAGATAATGAAATTGTGATAGTGGGGGAAAAGATGATGATGAGATCAAAATAATTTAAATTTTTTTGTCTAAATAATCATTTTCATGAACAATGTTAAGTAATTCAAAAAATATTGTTATGGAATAAGTGTCACACCCCCCCCACCAAATTGTTGTCACCAACATTATATATTTATTTTGTGGAAAATTGGGATGCTTTAAAAAATGAAACTCTTATTTATTAAAAACATGTAAATGCAATTTTTTCATTCATATTAGATGAATGAAAAAAACATTCATCCATAATGAGGATGAATGTTTACATTCATCCCAATGTTTGCTTCTAGGTTTATCAATACAACATTCATTTTACAGTTAAATTCTTGGGTTTTATTTGCATGTGTATAGGGGAAAAACTATTTAACCATCCCCAATTCCAATTCTAAGTTTTAAGGTCAAGCTCTAGGTTCATGCGGTAGCTTGCTTCCAAATTTTAAACTCATGATAAGTAGAAAGCCAAGTAAACATTAATTCCGCATAAATAAAAACAATAACTTATGATATCATAAAGGAATAAATTTTTAACAAATTTTAAAGTAAGCATTATAAAATTGTGAAGACCTCAATATTGAATGTATTTTGCATATAGTTCATTGTGTTTTGTAAAATCTCCTACCCTTGCACATCATTTGAATGACCATAATGCATAACAAAAAATATACAAGAAATGACAACTTTGATGTATTATCTTGTTTAATAAGCAATCTAAAAACCACAAATCCAAATATGAATAACCCAACTAATAGGATCATTAATCTAATTTATTATCAGAATATAATTTTAATATTTGTGGAGTGATGAACTTTGCAATTGGCTTTGCATAAAAATGAAAATTTGTAAAACCCAGACATCTGTACATGCTACCACAACCAAAACCTATAGATCCAACACCATTTATACACACAAAGCACACTACAATGTCATGACCTCACCTTTTGTATAATGAGATGTAAATGACATCAATAGACAAAATGAAAAAAACATTGAAATTTCAAAATTTTGATGGCAACCACCATTAGCAATATTTCTCTTGAACCCTTTCTTGTTGGAGCCATGATGACATTCTTTGGCCATTGACAATTGACCCAATATCACGAACTTACATTAACTTATTTACACATAAAAAAGATACGAACACATTATGATAGATATTCCAACAATGAAGTTGCATGGCATGTGCAACTTCGCATGAACAAGCCCAAGTAGTCTTGCATATAATGCATGATTGAAAATTATTAAATTTTTTGATACCTATGAAAGCTAGTGCAAGGTCAAGGATTGCTAATGTAAAACCAACATGGTGTTTTCATTTTCCTCTTAATTAGAAGAAGTTCCATTACAATACCAACCTAATCAACAACCAAAAGATCCAACCTTAGATCTAATAAAAAAAGGCATAATTATAACCAACCATGTATTTTATTGATTTAAACTATCCATCAACACATTTTTTCACAAGTTATAGTTCAACTTTGTCAAGTTCAAAAACTTACAATGTCAATTAAAAAGGAATAATGCAGTATTTTAGTAATCCAAAGGTTTATCACAAGGTATGTAATAGAATACTATAAGCATTAAAATGTATCAAAATGTAATAACACATGTACTAAAATGTAGTCATACATGTAGTATAATGTATTGCAATGTGTATTACAATGTATAGTACTAGATTAAATGCTTACTAAAATATTAGATTATTGTCCAAAATGTATGTATTGTCACTATTGAATACAATATATGGTACAGATCAAAGTCCAGATGAAACATGATATTAAATAAATGCAACTATATTCCATGTCCTTTGCAATATGTATTACCACATGTAAATGTATTTGTGAGGTAGGATATGTCAAATAAGTCAATTCCATAGTCCCAAGTCAATTCTTCACCTACTTTAATGTTGCAAGAAGTAAAGAATGTCACATGTATACATAATTCCAAATCAATATATCATTTGTCAAAAAGGTTACAATGCCAACCAACATAACACATGACCAAAGGTTCAGAGGAAGTTATTTGATAATATTGTGTAATTTGATTATTTGTTTTGATGGGCATGTATGTTAGGCTTGCATCTTTGCATTTGCATTGGTGATTTAGGAACCTTGAGATGTTCCAAAAATATTTTTTATCCAAACATAAAACTCGATCATCACTAACAATAGTTTCAAAAGTCCAATTTGCATCTAAATGCATTGCATAGGGATATGTGCATTCACCATTACGCATACAACCTTGAATTTGTTGCATTAACTTCCCCTTTGTCAAAACGTCATTAACAAATTCAAATACAAAAACATCAACTAGAAGGTTTTTTGGTGTTTTAATCCCCCAACCCTTCTTTTAAGAAGCCCAAAAAACCTTGAAATTATATGAACACAATAATAAAAATCTAGATGATAGATCGATTTTAAAACATATATAGGTGAAATTCAAAAGTTCAAAAAATTACACACAAAGTTATCTAGAATCACTTATACCTCTAGACAATGTTATATCCTTTGTTGCACAACCTAATTGCCACAATTGATGTTACAATTATAATGTTCTTGGCATTCCTTGATAAAATCTTGCACAATATGGCCTTTACATCATTCAACACCTTGAAAATTTGTACCCAAAATACAACTCCACCATGGACAAAAATTGATGTCCTTTATTGTAGCCAACCCCATGCACTAGAATAACGCACATGATAATGGTTTAATACATTAATTCTTATACATTCGTGACCTTTCCAACACACTAAAGCTACAACACATCATGTTCAAATGGTTAATTATCACAAAATGCATATTAAACAACTTAGACTACCTTATCAATGTAACATTTTCTGAGCAATCCACTTTGAGTATAAATACATTCCCCACCACCATATGGAGCACAATTGCAATTATTGGGCATTGTGACACAATTGTGTTGATAGTCTAAACGTGAGTTTTCTACACAAACTTATGAAATGTCACATCTATTCCTCACATTATGATTGAAAATATTTTTGAGGTATAAATGAAAGGAAAAGGTAGAACCATGTTTCATGGGTTCGTTGAAATACGTACAAGAACACATTCTAATACTACCAACCACAAAAACACCCCCAAAAACAAACGCAAAAAAAAACAAAACACAAACAACCACAACAC